>Ga0307517_10007090_pt1 | contig 16435 bp, 19 predicted proteins | sample 23_EM_MG_FD_194515 | JGI IMG/M metagenome (GOLD analysis project Ga0307517, IMG submission 194515) | Populus trichocarpa ectomycorrhiza microbial communities from riparian zone in the Pacific Northwest, United States - 23_EM | ecosystem: Host-associated > Plants > Roots > Unclassified | place... | reverse complement strand
AAATGAGTAGACGAATGGACCAAATCGAACGCCCGTATCAAATTTATCTTTCACAAATTGAATGTATATCGTTTTCTCTCCGCCAAGATGTATCGAACGTTCATAAATTCTTCAACTGAATGTCTGGATTTTCGTGCACGTTTGGATTTGGTTTGGATTCAAAAAGACTTGTATATGGCCGGGGACGTTAGAAGTTCAACGTTTAGTTGCAGTTGCAGCTGTTGGACTCGCAGCCGCAGCTGGTGAGGACAAAATTATTACACGGTTCGATGTGGTATAAAAATGGGAATGCGTACGCGCTGTTGCAGTTGCAGGAGCTTGAACCGCATGCCTGGTTAACGGGGGCGTGGCAAGAGCCGGACGAGCAGGTGCATCTGGTAATGAACATAATTATTAGCGGCACGTTGGCGATGAATAAGTGGCATAGCATACGACGCGTCGCAGTTGCAGTTGGCTTGACCGCAAGCTTGGTTGACGAGGGTGGAGGTCTAATGAGCGATGGTCAGCGTTATAAACGCGCACTATCCAGTAGAGGGTGAACATACGAATTGCATGTTTGTAAGAGTGTTGTTCGAGTGGATTTCTCTGCGTTGAACTGGGGAAAATATCGACAAAAGGCGAGAGTTTATATACCCACGAGAGTGGACCCTTGAATACATACTCTACATCAATGGGTCTACCAGAGTCACGGTGTACATACGACGATCTCATCCCAGCAACGCCCCACCCAATTTCCGAGGCATCACTCAGCCAAGAAGTTTGTAAACAGCAAAATCCTACCGAATTCTCAGCGGCCTCAAACGCTCCAAGGCACAAGACCTAGTTCTGGTCTTGAAGGGTTTGACATTTAAAACAAAACAAAGACCCAAGATAAAGCAAGTTGGGGGTGCCAAGCGACATAGCGGACCCGCTACACAATCTAATTTTGCCTGAATTCATTGTCAGCCTTTTACTATCGGTCTTTATCCCCTTTGGACTCTCTCAATTTCTATTGGTTCCTATTACAGGCCTTAGTAACTTACTGGGTGACTTTCCATAAGCTTTTGGCTCAGGAAATAAAATATATTCAGATTCTTGGGCGCGACGCCGCTGTCAAAAGATTAAAAACAGATCCTATTCCCATCGACCTCTCGAATAGACTTGTTTTTAATCCTTTCGCCTGATTTTGGCAACGCCATCACTGAATACATTTTATTCCTCAGATTAAAACCTTACGGAAAGTCATCCACTTACATATATTTATTGGGGAGTGAACTGGTAAATTGGTAATAATTTTAAGCTGACTACGTTACACCCCTAAAAGGACTTCGGCCCGGTAAATGAATACAATGTGATCAAGCACACAGCGCTAAAGTTCCAATATGTCTTAAAAACCAGCCTTATGACCTTGACCAAGGTAGTGGGCAGTTCAAATTACCAAATGGTCATATCTGACAGATATCGACGCCCTTGGGTGTTGCTTTGATGCTGTGAATTCGATGTACTGAACTCCAATAGTCCAATCACCAGATGCAAGGAAAATTAAAGGAGTAAAAGATAAGGGAGTACACGATGTACGACTTCCGCAGTACCTGGCCAAATATATTGCACTCTCATGGAAGTAGGTGTGGGGAATGTCCGTGGTGGTGTATGTGGCGTCTGGCAAGGGCATTGTATCCTTTCGTAAACAGATAGGTTCCAAGTTATTCCGAATGATCGTCCCCTCTACACCTGGACCTCTGGACCTTGTGGACTTTAGGCCTTGGTCATCTGGTCAGAGGAGGATAAATTAAACCGCCATTGATCATCAAGTGATCAGGATTCGATAAGATGTCCACGCCAGGACCAACTGTCAGTGAATACCACGGTACCCCGCGGCGTAGGTTCCATGGAGGCCTGAGGCGGGCGTTGGAGGTGGACACTGGATATCTTTGCTCCGTTATCGGTGGTGTTGGATTGGTTGCTTCCATCCAAAAATTGATTCGATAACAGGCTTATGGTGCCCAAGCCTAGAGCCAAGGAAAGGAAGAAGTCGTTAGTTTTTTTAGCCTCAATTCCCTTCAGTAATTTAATCCGAAGTTTGTAAATTCTTCTACGTCTCCATGATTGCATCATCCTAACACATGGCCAGAGGTAACTGTTATCTGCAAATTTTAGCCTGAGTCTTAGGCAAACGAAAACATTACGAATATCGCCTATTCGCCACTCACAGGCACATATATTTCTAATGAAATGTCCCTTGGGGTAGGCCCGGAAGAGATAAAGATTCCTTCGGGGCTCGCCGTAGGAAACCGTCTCTAAGATCTGCGCCCCACTAAATTCAGGGGATCATATTATGATCATGGTCGACTGGAAGGGAAGTGGAGTCCGTTGGGCACTCCGTTAAAGCCTTGTCATGTTTCGTGATGCACTGAAGTATGCAAATACTTATCTACAACACTAAGTTCAGAGAATGGCTGCATCGAAATGAAGACCTACCTTGCTATGCCAATCCATATACCGCCACCACACCTGCATTAACAAAGATGACTTCATTGCCATTGACGGTGACTTTAGGGAAAGTGATTCTGCCACATGAGACCGAATCGTTTGAAGGAGAGAGGTCTTGCGCAGGATTTCAAGTTCACGAGGGCCTCCCTGCTCCGATTAAGACTATTGAGTCAGTTCACAAGCCGAGTAGTTGGTGTTTAAGCCAAAAATTCGTAATTCCACCAAAGGATTACGCATCCCGAGGGTTCCAATATTCCATGCAAAATACGCGGATAACAATTTTCGAGGCGTTTGAGTCATCTTTTGTGCAAGTTGTGTGGGGTCGAGCCTAAGCGTTGGGTCCGGGGTTGATACTAGGGGTGGACCAGCCCAGTCGGTCTCTACTTAGTTAACTGTGCTTATATGTGGGTGAGATGTAACCGGGAAGGTCCTTAAACAAAGGGGAGGTACTCAGTGGGTATTTATAAGTGGTGTGAGGTTAACCGGGGAGGTTCTTACCAAGTGAAGGCGCGACTGCCCAGGTTCCCGCCGACTCCCGCTGTAGCCATATATAGAAAGGTCAGTTTTATGTTGAATTCGGAGAATAAGGTGTAGATTCTGGACGATTATCTACGAAATTTGACATAATCTGGTCACACTTAGGAATTCTCTACGCGCTGGCCAATTTTAATGTGCTTCATCAAGAGTCGGCGTTTCGACAGTTACAAGTTGTTGAATGGCCCTGCGTTGTGTGCTGTTTTTATAAACATACGAAAGTGATTGAATTGAACCAAGGATGTCGTTTACAGCATGTATGTACCAATGAGTAAACGGCTGGGCCAAATCGAACATCATCATGAAGAGAGTGTTGATACAATATATCTTATTTCCTCCACCGGGTTTTCAAAATTCTTCAACAAATAAGCATCTGGTGTCGTTCGCAATGTGAGTGGGACCGGAATGAATTGGGACAGCCTCATCGTGATGCTGGTACAACGTTTAGTTGCAGTTGCAGTTGTTGGATTCGCAGCCGCAGCTGGTGATGAGGACAAAATTATTACACGGTTCGATGTGATATAAAAGTGGGAATGCGTACGCGCTGTTGCAGTTGCAGGAGCTTGAACCGCATGCCTGGTTAACGGGGGCGTGGCAAGAGCCGGACGAGCAGGTGCAGCTGGTGATGAGGACAGTTATTAGCAGGGTGTTGCCAATGAAAAAGTGGCATAGCGTACGACGCGTCGCAGTTGCAGTTGGATGAACCGCAAGCTTGGTTGACGAGGGTGGAAGTCTAATGGAGCGATGGTCAGTGTAGAACACTGGTAAAGTAGGGGTAAGCTCACGAATTGCATGTTTGTAGGAGTGTTGTTCGAGTGGATTTCTCTGCGTTGAACTGGTGAAAAATGTAGATAGAACGTGGAGTATTTATATTGTTGAATATCGATGTTTGAATAAGCTCGAATACGAAGGTGTCCAGCCGAGCTCCACCAGAGGGCCGATTATCCATGATCATATGAACCACAAGTTCTCAGAGGGACTTTACACAAACTCAGGGTGCAAGCAACAGCTGGTCATGAGTTGGAAAGGCACAATAGAATACTTTCACCAAAGGGCATAGTATGGCACCCAGGATCTCTTCCTAAAGTTATATTTGACAGCGCGCCTTTGGAGCCAAGCGGCAATAATAGCCCACGTGTCAAAGCGCAAGGGAAAAACAGATTGAGCAAACTTGCTTCGCGGCAGTGCGCGAAAAGTGAATCGGAGATGTTGATGAGAGAAGTTACAACTTGGTTAAAACCAACCAGAGTGACGGTCTGCCCGGCAAAACCGGAAAACGACCGTGACCAATCAACCGTGACCTCCAAGTTTGTATATTTTTTCTTTTTTCTTTCTTGCACTGGTGGGTTATCGAGGATGGAAATTTCAACTGACCACCGAAACTACTCGTTGATCTAAATATACCTTGCAAAGTCCAGTGCGAAGGTATCTGTTGGGACCCCTCATTGAGACTCTTATCTTTTCATTCAATGGAATGAATCCCCCTTTTCGAATTCCAGAAGGATCGCCGATACTATTGCCAACGTCTCCATGCAATCAATGAATCTTATGTGTACGTAGCGTCAGCAGCGCGAAATTCGTTCCAGATAGGAATGTGACATAAGTACTTGGGATTTAATTCAGAATTTTCGGCCAGTAAAGGATGCAAGCGAGAAATGACTTTATCGCTGAATGGAGTACCGTAAATTAGCCATGATATATTCCTTTTTCCTCGTCAGGGAGCTCTTGAAAGGGGGGTCGCAAATTTCCACAAGTTTTTCCAGTCCAAAAGTGTTGGAAACGGCTGCCACCACATTTCGTCAACGGAATCTCCGGACCTGGGACACTGTCCAAAAGCGGCGCTCTCGAGTTGATCAGCAGGGTGCAAGGTAGGTAAATAAACAGAGTAATTCAGTATAGGGTCCATTGGAAGCCCACTTGAAAAAATTGGCCATTGGCTGGACAGTCGGTCGATTCCGTCAAGCCAGAACCGAGGGTGGGTTCCAAGCAAGACTTGGCACATCACAAGCTCCAAGTTCGTTGGTTGACGGGATTATCCAGACCCGATAATGTCGTATGACCGCTGGGCTATTAGAGATGACATAATGATTGATTGATTCAGAGGGGGAAGGGCCTGAGAGAGACTGAACAAGATCATCAACTCTTGGAGGGGGACGCCAGTGAAGGTCAGACCCTGAAAGATTTCAACGTCTGACAATAATAATCAAAGCATTGACGACATACGGGGACATACGAGAGGTTTGAGACTTTGAGTGAGATTCCAGGTGTCATCGCCTGTACAACCTTACCGGTGGTATATACCGTCAATGTTTGCGTCATAGACAACGTCAATCATTTTCCACAGAAGCATAGGAGACAACATCCGTCTGGAGACTGGACTGACTGGGGAGTGGCCACGTTCGTTGTAAAATGAAAGTTCCACTATACCATCATAAGTGCGTAATTTCATGTATAATTACGAGCCAGAAACTCTCACCATGTCAAACGGCGGCCTGGAAACTGGTGTTCGGCATGCCAACTGGTATGGATCCTGGGGGTGTTGGAAAATAAATTGATACCAGGAAAGAAAAGAATATATAATAACACACCTCAACATTCAAGAAACAGAACACACTTGATTAATATTACTTGATTGATATTAACAGGATACGGGGCATTTAGCTCGTCGCCGACGGATGCCATTGGGGGCAACAAAAAGTGCTGGTCGATGCCAACGTTCGGATCAGGATAACGCGCCTGAGAACATCATCCGCAGGGCACTCTAAGGTTATTGTGAGGAAATAAGTGCATAAAAGCAGCGAGATTGACTCGGAGCCTCTGCTGAGGTCGCGAGGTCAAGCTTAGGCTTGCGGTGTAAGTAACGAACGATCCGTCGTCCTTAGTGACCATTCACCCTAGTTCCGCGAAAATCAAGTCCCCAATAATCCGGATCCCAGATGCCAACGCTAGCCGGAGGTTCCAGTGGTGGAAGGTCAGAGGTTTGCTGAGGCTGCGCAACATGTCCCGAGAAGAGAAGGGAGAAAAACATACCCCTTCGCGTAGGTTTCCTCCTGGTCACCGCCCTTGCACACGCATTTCTTCGCACGATAACCTAGTACTTCCAATACCGTTGGCGGAAGGAGTTGCCAAAGCGTCGATAGTGAGAAATAAGAGACAAATGACAACGCTATGTTGACGGGCTCTCCAACACATTCGTATAAACACAGAGGAATGTAGGCCAGTGACATAATGTCGTAGAGATGGAGGCGGATTTGATCGTGATTGTTTTAGGAAGTGTCGGTGTGCGAAACCTTGTTGCGAAAAACTGTGCAGGTCTTCGGAGCGATGCAGGTTGTTGGAAATGCCTTCTCTGCATCCCACTACCACCCCTACTACCAACAACAGTCTCCAGGTATTTTCTTTTCCTTTCGTCTGACCTTTATTGATCTAGGTTTAGGACCCCACGATCATGCACTCAAGCGACAGTATCTCGCTCTTCTCCCTCCTCAGCAAATCATCGACATTTGCCTCCAATTCGACATCCATGTGCCCCCATACGTAAAGAGCTTAATATGGCCTCCAGATATCAATGCTGCCATTGCTGGTTTGCAAAAGGTACCTCCGAAACCTTCAGAGGAAAAGCCTCCAGAAGTGCCATCGAAAGTTGCTGTCGCAGCCATGGACTCCCTGAAACCTCACGACGAAACATTACCTTCAGTACAGGATTCTCTACCTCCAATGGAACCTCAGCCGCCAGACAAACCAGATTCGAATACGCCCATGACCGACGCTGCCCCGCCTCCTGGGTCATCATCCACCGCAACGCCTTCATCGCCGCAACCTGCTCAAGATCCCACATCTTCGACCACTTCAGTTCCTGAACCACAACCTGCATCTGCCGCTGCGTCGGCTCCGACCACCCAACCTCCATATCCATACGCATACACCCACCCTCAAGCCGCATATCCACATACTCCGTACTATTCTCCACACACAGGGTACACTTATTCATATGGATCATATACTGCCCCCATGCAAAGCGCCTATCATCCCCAACCACCGCCCCCGACGCCGGTTTATCCATCTCAACCTTCGATATTTAATAATGCGATGACCATGCACCAATCTCAGCATGATAATGTTGGTGGTGATGACTTGCCGAGTTATGAGGAGATGCTCGTCGAGGCTTTGGCTGCCTGTTCAGATCCAGAGGGCTGCGCACCGAAAGACTTGTTTTCATGGATGGCAGCACGGTACCCACTGCAATCAAATTTTCGGCCGTCCGCAAGTCAGGCTCTCCAGAAAGCTTACAAGCGCGGTCGGTTTGAAAAGGGCTCCAACGGGAAGTATCGAATTAATGCGGGTTATATTGGTGCAAATGTAAGCGACATTCACCTATCCTTCAAACTTTTTTTCTTTCTAAAAAGACCTATGTAGACGATTCGTCGTACAACACGCCGCCCTCAGACGCATAATGCCCAGTCAACACCAGGAAGTTCGACGCCTGCGGTGCCTCCTTTTACCAATGCACCTCTAGTACATCACGGACATTCTTCCTCTACTCCTGCCCAACAGTCTTCCTCTTCATCGTATGGCTATCCCTATGGGTACTCTGGGTATCCTACCCACCCCGCAGCGCCGACGACTTCCACTATTCCTGGCGCTCCTGCAAGCACACAACCTACTGAACCCAAAACCGTGGCGACGACATCCACCGCCACAGATCCAGATACTGCTGCTGCATATGAAGCAGCGCAGAACATCCTTAGTGCCATCAACTTTGGCGATCTGTACCAGCTCGCGCCGGAGGACCCCGCAGAGGAGGCAACAAAAAACGCTGCTGCTCAGCAGGCGACGGCCTACGCACCAACGGCAGATAACGGCGTTGAAAAACTTTTGTCACACGTCCAAGCGATGCTGGCAAACGCAAAAGCGGAAGGCAATAATGAAAACAACCCTCCGCATCAACATCCCCTACCACCTGGTGGTGCTGGTGGGCTTGGACCAGGGCTGACGACGGCAGCGCAGCCTCAAGTAGATACCGATCCAAGCGCTGATCCTCGTGCTGAACTCCAAGCACAGTTGGCGCTTTTGGCTGCTCAGCTCGCTGATTTGGCCAAGACGGAGGAAGTCCCGGTGCCGCCTCAACACCCTCAACCTCAAGTAGTGTTCGCAGCACCTGACCCCCCAGCCCATTCAACTGGGGGAGATCATCCGCCTCCGCCTCCTACTGATACTGCTGCTGCTGCTGCTTTGCCTGTTGTCGCAACTGTCACCACCACCACGGCATCGCTACATGCACCGCCGGTACCCGTGGTTCCGGCTCCGGCAACACCTGAGGCACCTCATGAAATGCAAGAGCCAGAGCGACCGATAGAAGGCGATGACGATGACAGCGACGACGATGACATGGAGGAGATTATATAGCTCCCTACCCCCCTACTTTACATAGCACCCTGGCGATGTATAGTATTCCTATAGGATCCCTCCTTTGATTAATCTGTTTTTCGGGTGTTCATGAAAGGTCAAGTATTGTTCAACTCGTTAGCGCTTAGTCCCAAGGTTTTTTCGGGCTATTAATCTTGTGACGTGCCTTTACGCGCTGCTGTATCATCACGTGACGTGACTCATTGCGCGTTTGAAGTCGAGATTCAAATTACACTCTCACGTCGTGCAACATCGTCGTCGAGGTGATATAGAAGGTCTCCCCGTTAACACCCTACACTGGAAGCTTGACTACCTACCACCTGTGCATAATTTATGAAAACAATTCACTGGAAAGCGTTACTATGAACTTCTTGGACGCCGATGTTCCCGACCCTACAGATTTCCCTCCTCACTCTACTGCACCAGGACTGCGTGCTCTGGATGGAGCGTTTCGCTGTGATATATGCGGAGAACTATACGACGGCCCTGTGACCATCTCTTGCGGTCATTGTTTTTGTTCTGCGGTAGGCTCTCTTGTTTTTCGTCCGCAAGGCTGTCAACGAAGCCATTTTTGACCATTCTTTTCCGGCAGTGCATTAGGATTTCTCTGGCCAACAAGCAGGAGTGTCCAAGCTGTCGCAAGTCAGCTGGTGAAGCACATATACGTCCAAATCCCATTCTAGAGAATGTAATATCGTCATGGAAAGAAGCAAGGTCTGTTTTCGTCACAATGCCTGTTGCTCAGCTGACATCCCTCGTGTACCGTACAGACCTTTTATTTTGGGACTCGTTAGACGGGAGATGGAACATGCGACAACACCGCAGTCCACTGACAAAGGGATATCCAGAAAACGGAAGAGGAGTCCAGAAAACAGCTCAAGCTTCGATACACTTGGCATTGTCGCAGGACCTTCAAGTAACCCCATGTCGCCGAGAAGCCCTGCTGCTCTCAAATCTCCGTCACGGCCCAAAAAGTCCAAACCTACGGCGGAAGAAATTATTGACATGACTGTTCCAAGTTCTGATATCGAAGAGGACGAAACAACGCCAATTTTAGCTCCAAAAGGCATGTTTCAAGCTCTATTGAAATAAGCTGTAACGCTTAACGAATCAATAAATTCAGCCGATGAATTAGTTGAATGCCCCATGTGCCAGAGGAGGGTTCGATATGGTTCACTTAACGCCCACATCGACAGGGACTGCAAAGACATACCTCCGCCATCCAACACAGCCAACTCGTGGTTGAAAATCATGGGCACGGGCAAGAACGGTCAGAATAAGGGGAAACACAAGTATGTAACAAGGTCGTCACGAATCCCCCCACATGGCGCTGAACGTCCAGGCACGCGTAGGAAAACTGGGTCCGATAGTGATGACGAATACCCACTTCCATTATCCACATACACGACGTTGAAAGACAAGCAGCTCAAGGATATGCTTACACAACAAAACTTACCTCTAACCGGTGACCGTGCTATTTGGGAACAACGGCATCAACGGTATACATTACGCCCTCTTTCATCCCCGATAAGTGTCTCATATATTGTAAATTAGCTGGGTAATGCTGTACAACGCGAACCTGGACAAATCACTCGCGAATAGGAAGACCAAGTTGGAGCTGCGGAAAGATCTCAAGAGATGGGAAGATGAGAGAACAAGGAAAAAGAAAACAACGATCACAGACGTAAAAGGATACCAGGTTCGCGTTTTCACAGAGGTATTGTTCAGAAATATTGACCCGAGCACCAAGATTGAGAACAAGTCGGAATTCGATCGATTGGTCAATGCTGCAAGACCTAAGATACCGGCACCACCACGACCGACAATGCACCCTACCGGCTCACCATCCAGGGAATCAAAAGGACCACCCCTACTATCACACTTGTCGTTAACCGAAGCAGGTGACTCTATTGCTATAGATTCCGGGGAGAGTAATGAACCGATCTAGAGTGAATATCATACGTTTTTCCTGCTCTCCTGTTTGCTTCTGCCGACACAGTTAAGTCATAGAGTGATCGAACACTTCATTTCCTCTGGGAAAGGGATCGGATCGAATATGTCGAGCGCGTCCCCTGCACACGCGTACGAGGAAACATCAAACACATGGCAGTTTGTTTTCTGACCTTATAGAAGACCGTAAGTCGCGTTACATGTAGTGGCGTTCACCCTAGTCTGCCTCACGTCGGGCGATCGAAGGGAACGTGTGGCCAGCGGGGCCTTGCAAGGTGGGCTCGCACCTTGAACAATACCTACAACCTCTGTTGAGACCAAAGCACTGAGGACATTTCACCGAGTAAAACCACAGCAGAATTATGGGTTTCAAGTCGTTTTTCACCGGTGTGAGTCATGCAATTCGACAGTACCAATGGCCCTTGTTACTGATTGATTTCGTCGTATGTGTACCACAGGCCTCGAAGGAGCCGGCAAATGGAGTTGGTAGCAACGCACGGTTGGAAAACCAGGGTTTGAAGCACAGGAAAAAAAGTTTCGTCGACATCCCGAGATCCCAAGTTGCTGAAAAGGTGAGAAATTGCCATAGTTTTGCCGAACATACTTAGCTGGTTACTCCGGGCGTAGCTGACAAATTGCCGTTGGTGTTTAGAGCCTCCGCTACAAAAAATTGAGCACGGAACAACTTGTCCCTAGCAAGAAAGGCAGTCAACCGAATTCGTGTTTCTCGATCTTGAAGAGAGACGTCCTTAACGAGGATATACACCTTCGCGTTTTGCTCTTATCACCGTTCTCAAATGATGAGGCTGTCCCCTGTGAGAAGTCGATAATAGACGCCTGCAGTCAAACCGGTTCGGTGGCGATCGAGATGGTAGGTCCAGAAAAACAGAAAAACAGTCGTACTCATGTTCTTGACACACCCTGACTCAGATACGCTTGTCTGGGGCTGCAGAACATCATTTTCGATTGTACGTTACTGCGGATGAGGGCAGCGTCCACGTCGTACTGCCGTCCAAATTCCGAGGGGTTATACATATCAAAGGCACAAGAAGTCTACCAGTGCAGTTTGCGTGCAGTGCGGAATTACGGAAACATGTTGAGGAGGGCGACGTACGGTTAAACGCGCCAGAGGTAGGGGACAATGAGGACGAGGTGTTTATCTTCGTTGGAAAAAATGTTGTGATCCAGATGGAGGCCGAGAAGATGGAGGAGGCGAAGAAAGGGGCACAATGGGTTCTGGAGAGCAGAATCAGTTGGTTCAGATGCCTATTGTTCATGCCGTGAACCCTACATAATATTCTCATCTCCAGTGGGGCTAAGTGTAGCATTTATGTCCCTATGATAATGATATCGACAAAGTGGGCACAAGAACAGTGCTTTGAGGTTGTCGTACGGAAAAACAACGAAGCGGCATGCCCCTGTCTGATCATATTTGTCTCCGGCTGTATGTGGCAGAGTGGCAGTACATAACATCCCCCGCAAGTCGGGATGTGGCACTGGATGGTTTTTCACCGTCCCTGTGAACGCAAGATGGAATGAAGAATCTCATGCGCAGATATATATATTTTGGAGGGAGCGAAATCGGGGAGAGAGGTCCGGAATGGTTCCGGACAAGGTCCGGATATTGTTGCCAATATGGAATTCGTTGTTAGTATTACCCACGTGGCGATCATTTCGGTCTTGTCCCAAATCAAGTACAAGGACATGGTATTAAAAGTACCCAGCTAACACTTCGTCCGCTTCATTGCTGCCCCAGGTCCCATTCCATCTTGCCTTGGTTGCGCGAAGGCCCTGCCTCTCCTTTGAAGTTCCACCTATATATTTCTCCATAATGTCTTCTGATCATTCTACGGTGCGTACCTCGTCGTACGGTTATTGGGATCTCGAGCTAATCATGACAATTCACCTTTCAGCTCTCCTTCGAGAAATCAAGACCATTGGTGAGCTTTTCATCTCTTTAATCACCGCAGAAGAGTTCTAACTGCAAAATTTAGCTCGATCACTTCTCAACGCAGGGGAAGCAGAAAGTGAAATACCATGGGGAATCAGAATGGGATTTCCATACAGATGGCATTCATGAGCCATTAGACTTGGACCTAATTCTGCCACACTATCGAGCCCGTAACCAACCCATCGACCATCGCATGTCGATGTTTGTTGCAAACGATCACCAGCCGATCAAGCTGAAAGTTGTGCGTTCAAATCTCATCTGCCAGATCCCCGCATATCCTAATCGCTAGCCTTCCCTGAAACAGTGCCGGAACTTCCCTCGCTCTAAATTCTATCTCGAAGTACAGGCGGAGACTTCAGATGTCACCATATGGCTGCCATCCGACTTCAAAGGCCAAATCCATCACACCGGCAAACCACATTTTTCCGCGGGCTTCGTGAACAGAATTCTGTCAAATGTCCACCTGAACGGATGCGATGCCCAGGAATTCTGCGGTGAGGACGATGTCGTGGTGGTCACCCGTGGGCGCATTACATTCCGAATGTGGGATGTTCAGACGTGCCGCCCCGAGAATACCCACAAGGAATCCCTCAGAAGGATCTTTGGCTGCTCACGAAAGGCGCCAGAGACCACTATCGACTGGGATTTCCTGCTGAAGGACTGACTCTTATTCGTTTTTCTACTCTCCTTCGGTCTTTATCCTGCTCTCGTTCTTTTTCGTCTCTCTTTTTCATCTTTCATGACTTTGCGGTTATTTTCCCGGGTCCACATACGCATTATCTCATTCATACTCAGCATCCCTATTTTCGTTCTCCACAATTACTTTTTAACCTCATCGGTTTGTAGCTCTAGACCCACAAGATCGCTATGTAGCTTGACATGTTTCTTTATCCCGTTCTATGTAGCATTATATCCCGTACAGCATATGTACCTTAGAGAACAATCTATGATCCCATTGACCAAGATCACTTCCTCGTCTTCACAACATTGCGAATCTTATAAGCTTTAGGCTTTGTCCCTGAATTTAATTGTGCGGAAGAGCTATCACCCGCTTGAACACGAAAATACATTTGACTGAGATTCTATAGATACAAAATTTCCACAAAAATGTACAGCCAGTTGATCAGTATTCAAAGATAGCCCCGAGCACCAGCATTGGCCAGACATTGCTCGACCGTATCAAGCAGCGTCGGGTTCTCTAGCGCTGCAGCAACCCGTTCTTTGTCGTTGAGTTGTTTGTTGACTGTGGTGATCATCAGAGGGATGGAATGTTCATCACGGAAAGGAGAATGACGTACCGGCATTTTCGCTCTGATGTGATCCAGGTTTCAAGAAAATGTCGACCTTGTAACGCTCGGGGAGACTGCGAAGAAGTCGGACCCGTATACAAAGACCTATTAGATCTCATTTAGATGGAACCTGAGCGGTCATGATCGCAGGTACCTACCGATGAGAGTGGACATCCCACAATGGGGTACAGTGGGTGTAAATTCCACCTTGACCCGGTTCGTTCCAACGGTCACTTGTGGAGCTGAAACGACCCGGAGTTCTTCAAGGGTATTTGGATGCTCGGGATCATATATGGATCGTATCAGGTCTGTGAAGTCTCATAAACCGGGAACGAGGAAGAGGCAAGGCTGGGAGTAATACCGTAAATCTCGTCTTGGTCAATAGGTTCCGTTTCGTCTGCCTCATCCTCGGAAAGAGAGGAGTCATTGATCCAGAGAGAGTGCGCTGATAGGTCCGAAGGACGACCCGCGCTTTTTGAGGCTGAAAAGATGACGGGGTTGGGATTGAATATCTCTGCAGGCATAAGGAAATGAAGGTTTGAGGAAAAGGAGTCAGGCGTGCGGGCCGGAGCGATCCCTTAAGTCACGCGGACGCCAAAAAGTCGCGTCGGCCTCGTTTTCGCTTTGTACAACACCTCATTAAATTATAACCTTTAAATAATGCCTCCAAAGGTATGGGTTCCAGTAGTCTGAGTACCAACGAGATCTTTCTATGCTTATCTCTAAAATCCCCCAGCGAAAGCAGGTCGATGATTCTGCACCGGATGCATCGTCTTCGACGCGTTCTACCAGAGCAACAAGAGCCAGTGCTTCGATGAGTACGACCACTGTTTCTCAGTCATCTGGCACGAAAAAGAAGGGTTCTGCGAAACATACCACCGCTGCGTCGGCACTATCTAATACGTGAGTCTTGTTCTCCTCTGTGGTACACCCGATTTCAATTTAACGAGTTATTCAGTGACGGAGACTCAGACATGGAAGTGAGTAAATCTGACCCCTTTACCGTATATCGGGAAAGGTCGTCAACGAATTAATAACTTCTCCTTCAGTCCGTCCATTCTGCCAAGAAGGCAAGAACAAGTGGCCCAGCATCCAATCTTCGCAAGGCCGCTGCAAAGGGGAAAGCAGCCAGTCGAAAAGCAGGTGAAATGGAAATGTAAGCAATAGCCTTTTTATTACTTTTTTTCTTCTGCTTTCCATCTTCGTTCTCTTCCTTCCTCCACCACGCTCCGCTTTCTTTTTGCTTTCTATCTTCCATTCTGTACGCTTGGATGCGATGTGTTGCACTGCATGTTTCGGAGCTCCCAAAACAGGAGTGGATTACATAATCCACATTTGGTTCGTGGCAGTATGTCTTCGCTGAGAGACACCCAAGAGACACGAAACCAGTGCAAAGGTTTGCCGCCTTGTGGCTATACGCTTCATAAAGTCTAGCCGTGTCTCTCTTCCTTCTTTACCTCCATCTTCCTCGCCTTGGAGCCCGTGGATGATTTACCCATGCGCTTTTCATCTATACTTTGCTGCTGGTCTTCTAATAACATAAAAAACATACACAGCGATGATAAAGCGGTGCACACAAGTAAGGTTCCAGACATTAAGGTATGTATTCACGTATCTCTTCGTATGCAACCGCGTTCTAATTTGATTCAGGAGTTACCGCCCATAGGAGCTAACCACCACCAACCTGTTGTACCTTCTACCCCCACCCTCGTGCCTGTAGCTTCGACGAAATCTCAGCCACCAGTCAAGAAATCATCATTGAAACATGAACCATATTTCTCGCATCGCGCCCAAGAGCTCTTCAAGACTTACGCAGACAGCGACGACCCTAACGTAATTGGTCCCGAAGGATTCGAGCAATTGTGCAACGATGCTGATATGCCATTGGAAGGGGCCCGTCCTATCCTTTTTGCGTGGCAATTTGGAGCGAAAGAGATGGCGAAGATTTCGAAAGAGGAATGGATTCATGGGACATCGACTCTCAAGTGCGTTAGTTCCACTTTTTGACGTTGATGTTACCCTAACTTTTTCAATCAAATCCAGAGTATCAAATATTCCAATGCTCACCTTGGCCATAAGCGAACTGGAGGATTTGCTCATCCACGGCAAACCTGCCGTCAAAGCAGGACCGAAGAAGGACCAGGAGTATGATAGGTCTTCTTACCTATCCTGCGTTGCGGATACGAAGGCTGGTTTCCAGAAACTTTATCAATTCTGCTTTACGCTTGCGAAACCAGAGTGTGTCATCTTCCTTTCTTTCCAGTAGTTGTGGCTCCTTGCTCATTGGGATTCCCATCCTCCGATCAGAGCATCCAGGAATATTGAGATGGAGGTCAGTTATCATCTTCCTTGATCCTCCACGTAATTCTGAGACCGGTGTAGACGTCTGTAGCGTTCTGGACTGTTCTGTTGGTGCCCAAGTTCCCTATCATGAATGAGGTCCTCGAATTTATATCTGTGAGTCCGACACAGTCCCCAAAGTGACAACATTTCCAATCGTATGGCAACAGGAAAAGGGCAGCTATAAGGCTACCAACAAAGATCTCTGGACAATGGTGCATGGCTTCATCAACTTTCTGGCATCATCCATTCTCAACGTTGTGATTCCAGATGCTTGAATTTTGCGAGACCATTAAGCCCAGTCTTCAGGACTATGAGGCCGATGGGGTGCGTATTCGTTCCTCTTTCTTCTATATTCCAACCAATCTTTGTGCGCAGGCATGGCCCACTCTATTAGATGACTTTGCGATCTGGAAAAAAGGTCATTCAGGCAACGGGAATGTTGGAGACATGGACGTTGACCACTGAATATCTTCCTTTCCATCTCGTCTCGGAC
>Ga0307517_10007089_pt1 | contig 16435 bp, 25 predicted proteins | sample 23_EM_MG_FD_194515 | JGI IMG/M metagenome (GOLD analysis project Ga0307517, IMG submission 194515) | Populus trichocarpa ectomycorrhiza microbial communities from riparian zone in the Pacific Northwest, United States - 23_EM | ecosystem: Host-associated > Plants > Roots > Unclassified | place... | reverse complement strand
CAGTCGAGCATGAGATCGACAAGGCCTTGGGTATAACCGGAAGGGAAGACGTAATGGCTATGGGAATTGATAAGTACAACGACGAGTGCAGGAAAATTGTGATGAGATATTCCTCCGAATGGCGACAAATAGTTGAACGGATGGGACGCTGGATCGACTTCGATAACGACTACAAAACCCTCAATGTCACCTTCATGGAGTCTGTTTGGTGGGCATTCAGTGAACTCTTCAAGAAGGGCATGGTTTACCGTGGCTTGAGAGTCATGCCGTATTCGACAGGATGCACTACTCCCCTTTCAAATTTCGAAGCTGGACTTGCATATAAAGACGTCAACGACCCCGCTGGTGCGATATATCGTCACTCTAGAGCTTTATGATCCTAACCTCATCGTTTTAAATCGATAGTCACCGTCTCGTTCCCCCTTGTAGATGATCCATCGACTTCCTTGTTGGCATGGACGACGACGCCATGGACGTTGCCTTCAAACCTTGGACTATGTGTTCATCCCGATTATACCTATATCAAGATTCATGACAGTGAACGTGACCAGAACTTCATCATCCATGAAAACCTCCTGAAAACGCTTTACAAAGACCCTAAAAAAGCCAAGTTCAAGAAACTCGCTCAGTTCCAAGGGTCAGATATGAAGGGATGGCGCTATGCTCCTCTTTTTGAATACTTCACGGACCAGGTAAGGGGTCTTTACCAGATTCATTGCGAAATTCATCTCTGACGCTCCTTCTGCCCTCCAGTTCGAGGACAAAGCATTTAGAGTCCTCGTAGACACTTATGTAACAGATGCAGATGGCACTGGTATCGTTCATCAAGCGCCCGCCTTCGGTGAAGATGATCACCGCATTGCCATTTCCCATGGTGTATTGCGACCAGATGAAATGCCTCCATGCCCCATCGATGACTCGGGGATCTTCACCAAAGAAGTCCCTGATTTTGCCGGTCTTCATGTAAAGGTATGTTTCCAATTGTTCGACCACGGTCTGCCGTACTTAACGGTAGCAGGCCGCAGACAGTCCTATTCAGAAGGTCTTAAAGGCCAAAGGGCGACTGATCGTTCAATCGACGCTGAATCACAGTTATCCATTCTGTTGGAGGTAAATAATGGAAATATTCCCCTTCACCCTCAGCGATAATTTGGGAACTAGATCAGGAACACCTTTGATTTACCGCGCCATCCCGGCTTGGTTCGTCAAAGTCACACCCATCATCGACGATCTTGTTGCAAATAACGAGGGTACACGATGGTATGGTACACCTAACGCGACTCCCTAATTACTATGCTTACAGATTCACAGGGTCCCACAGAGTGTTGGCGACAATAGGTTCGGAAACTGGCTTGCGAATGCTCGAGATTGGAACATATCGCGCAATCGTTACTGGGGAACTCCTATCCCTCTCTGGGCGAGCGACGATTTGGCGGAGGTAGGCAAAGTTCACCCGCTGTGGTGACACCGGAGTGTTAATTTTGAGGCAGATCGTGTGCGTCGGTTCAGTCGCAGAGTTAGAAGAACTGTCTGGCGTCAAAGGAATAACCGACCTTCACCGAGACAAAATCGACCATATCACCATCCCGTCAAAGAAAGGTAAAGGGGATCTCAGACGCATTGACGAGATCTTCGATTGCTGGTTTGAGTCTGGAAGGTGTGAAGCAGTAATCTTATGAATGCAGATTCGTATGCTAAACCAACGTCCAGCATGCCTTACGCTCAACTTCATTATCCATTCGAAAACAAGGAACTCTTTGAACGCACCCATCCTGCCGACTTCGTGTCTGAGGGCATTGATCAAACACGAGGCTGGTTCTATACCTTGCTCGTTCTATCGACACATCTATTTGGCAAAGCCCCCTGGAAAAACCTTATTGTTACGGGTCTCGTTCTCGCCGCGTATGCAATGTGATCCAAAGTTCTTATCCTCGGTAACTGACGTGTCTTTTTCCTTTGGTTTGATAGCGATGGCAAGAAGATGAGCAAAAGCCTGAGGAATTATCCTGACCCAAATATCATCATTGACAAATACGGCGCAGATGCAACAAGGTAAGCAACCTTATTTTTTGATGGCTAGATGCTGTATTCACTGGTTTCATTAGGATGTTCCTCGTCAACTCTCCAATCGTTCGTGGTGATAACCTTCGTTTCCGTGAAGAGGGTGTCCGCGAAGTCATTTCCCGTGTCCTCCTCCCCTGGTTGAACTCATTCCGGTTCTTTATGGGTCACGTCGCATTATTGAAGAAGACAACCGGTATTGATTTCCAATACGACGAGTACGCCCCCTTGCCGCATAACGTCATGGATAGGTGGGTTCTGGCACGTTGCCAGTCTCTCATCAAGTTGGTCAGAGAGGAGATGGCTGCATACAGACTTTACACTATTATTCCCCGTCTGTTAGATCTTGTCGACGAGCTGACCAACTGGTACATCCGGTTTAATCGGAAACGCCTAAAGGGCGAAGATGGCAAGGAGGACACAGTTTCGGCTCTGAACACGCTCTTCGAGACATTGTTCACTCTCTGCCGCACTATGGTGGGTTGGTTGGTCTCTTTTCGCATAGACCAATGTGATTAACCATAATCCTAGTCCTCCTACACACCATTCATCACAGAGAACCTTTATCAGTCATTGAGAAAGTTCATCCCCGAGAATCCAGCGGCTGGGGACACGCGTTCTGTTCACTTTTTGAGCTTCCCAGAAGTCAAGGAGGTATACTTCGACGCGGATATCGAGCGCCAGGTTCAACGCATGCAGGCTGTTATCGAACTGACGAGGAACGTTCGTGAACGGAACAACCTCTCCTTAAAGGTTTGCACCCGTGACTACTTCGACCTTAGCGGTTCTGACAAACGTAACACCAGGTTCCTCTGAAAGAACTTTTAGTTTTCCATCCAGATCCGCAATATTTGGCCGATATCAAGCCATTACAGCGCTACATAGAATCAGAGCTGAACATCCGCGATATTGTTTTCAGCTCTGACGAAAATCTTTCTGGCGTTCGTTACCGAGCCGTTGCAGATTGGGGAGTGCTGGGCCGCAAGTTGCGCAAAGATCTTGGAAGGGTCAGAAATGCCCTTCCTGGCGTTTCGAGCGATGCTGTCAAGGGTTACATTTCGACCGGCAAGATAACGGTGGATGGCATCGAACTCATCGAAGGCGACCTCACTGTGCAGCGATATTTGGAGTTACCACCATCAAGTGATGGCCAATTTGCGACTAATACAGACAACGACGTCGTCATTCGTCTCGACATCCAGATCCACGAGCATCTTCAGGGCGAATGGCTGGCTCGCGAGCTTACCAACCGTGTGCAAAAGCTACGAAAGAAAGCAGGTCTTCAGGCAACGGATGATGTGCATGTGTACTATCGTTTCGGGGAAGGCTCCGGAGCAGATTTAACGGCAGCCATTCAGGAGAACACCGAGATTATCACAAGGACTGTCGGAAGTCTCCCAGCCGACGTCAAGGAGAAGCCAGCGGGTAGCAAGGTTATCATCGAGGAGGAGCAGGAGATCGATGATACCAAGTTCATGATCTATTTGGCGAGGTCGTAATTATACAGGGAATAGCTCTAGAAATCGAAATGAATCTCTTGCGATAAATAGGTTAACTAAAAATACAATGTGCCTACCATCCACAGTCTGAGAGGCTCGTTTACTTTTTTGTTGACCCGAAACCACCAAAGCCCATAAGAGTTGCCATTTCACTGTCTCCTCCACCAGGAGCATCATTGATCATTGCCAGACGGGCCTTTTCTTTCTCGGCTTTCTTTTCTGCCTTTTTTTGCTCTCGTAGTGCCTGCTCCCTTTCTTTGACTTCTGCGAGTCGCTTGTCAAAGTCATATTCCTTAGCCGAAGCCGCCTCCTTGGTCTTCTCTCGAAGGAATGCTATACGAGCCTGGACTTGCGCGAGGGTGGATCGTTCGATCTTTGTGGTTTGGCCCAAGGCCCGTAAGTCTAAAAATTCAAAGGTTTAAAATTCGTTCACCTTAGATTTTGAGAAAATTCATACGAGCTCTGCTGTTTATGTGGTCGAGATAGCCAACGCTATCTTTGTAAGTTCTATTGCAGGTTTCACAGGAGAAGCCAGGTTGTCCTAGGCCCTTCCCACCAGGATTTTGGACAACCATAGTCTTCCCCAGATTCTTGTCCAATTCGAGAGGTGCTTCTCGTTGTTTCATGAGCTGGGTAGGCTTTGGTAGGTCATCTTTTCGGGTCTTTCGAGGTTTTTTACCTGAGAATACGGTGTTGAGCTGGACTATCAGCGAAGTACGAGTTCTGTTCTGTACCTACCCTGCTTCAGTCGCTCCTCGTTCTCTTGCATGCGCTCCCTCTCCTCTTGATCCTTTTTTTTTGCTCGTTCAGCATACTCTTCCTTGTCCCACTTCTTTCGGAAGTCGGTGTCCGCTGCCTTTGTATCATACGCACCTCCCTTCTGTGCCATATTGTATGGAGTTCAGTTGATTATGTATGGTAGTTTATGGAAGAAATTGCCACGTGATCAACCACAAAACATGCAAATTCGCAAGTCTGTCACCTTGTCTTGCCTACTAATGCCGTTACGACCACCTACGTTGCATAAGACTACCTTTCAACCATAATATGTCTCCTACAGATCACGCCGAGATTTACTACCACCTGGCTTTTCCCCTGCCATATCGCACCTTTCTCCTGATCGGTCTCGGAATTTTGGGATGGGCAACCAACTTACACGGACTAGATGCTGCGGGCGTAGACGCTGTTGCAGCAATGGAACTTCGAACGGACACCAACCCTTCAAAATCAGTAATGCCTGTACACCATTCAGCGTCATTTAATCACTCGAAAGCCACTGTGCTTTACAATACCGTCTATCGGCTCCTCTTCCTTTATTCTACATTTTGCTTTCTCTCTTGGTGCTTCTTTCGACTCCTCACCCATGGAGACGCGACACTCGTTGACCACTACGGATATATCCCATTAATTACAGCCATCACGCTTTTCTTGATCTTGATATGCCCTTGTAATGTTCTATTGAAAACAGAGCGCGAAAAGTTTGCACTGTGAGTTCCATTTCTTAACCTCATCCTTACTTACTACATCTTTTATTGCAGTGCCATCCGGAGATGTGTTTTTCCTCCCCCAAGCGGTCCAATTTACTTTTCTGATGTCATATTCGCCGACATTTTAACCTCTTTCGCAAAAGTATTTGGAGAAATATGGTTGTCCTTATGGATGTTAAAACCTGGAAATAGCATCTTGGTCCCCCCTGTAGATGACACATGGATACGCTGGATCTTTCCTGCGGTCACAAGGTGAGAGCCTGTGTCAATGGAAGCCACCTGCGGCTGATCCAACCATTAGCTTCCCGTTCTTCCTTCGATTCCGGCAGTGTATCATCGAGTACAATGTTCCATCGAACAACAGCCGAAGACCACTATTCAATGCTTTGAAATATGCAACCTCATTCCCTGTCATCATCCTGTCAGCTGCCCAAAGAATAGTTGTGACAGACTTGAAGGGACAGAAGGCTCCTGGAGAGACCTGGCACGGGGAGCACCCCCTTTTTCGGCTGTGGTGAGTTGCTGACGAAGTGCACCTTGTCGTCAAACCCCTAATTTTACAATAGGTTGTTGGCTGTTGTCATTAATTCCCTATTTTCGTTCTGGTGGGATGTGACCAATGACTGGGGGTTAGATTTATTAAGGTTTGATACGCCGAAAACCCACGAAGGGCAGCCTCCAAGACTGTCATCTCTGCATTCTGGCACTCCGTTGATAAAGCGTTCCTCCTTGGATTCACTGTCTTCCGAAGAACACGATTATCCGAAGCACGTCACCGAGATACCTAGATATCGCCAACGCCAATCGTGTGTTGGGTTGCGTGCTACACTCCTCTACCCTAGGGCCATTTATCCGGCTCTAATCTTTTTAAACTTACTTCTAAGACTGACTTGGTCAGTTAAACTGTCCACGCACGTGCATTCAACGCGAGACGGGAGTGTTGGCTTTTTCTGGCTTCAGGTTGCAGAGTTGGTTCGGAGATGGTTGTGGGTATTTATACGGGTCGAATGGGAAGTGATTAAAAAAGCTCAAGAAAGGGTTCCCACATGTCGGTTGGATGACCGGAGTGGGGACGAGGGCGACTATGAAATGATCCCCGCAACACCCGACGTGTCGACAAGGAATTGACACGTCAACACTCCGTGGGTTCGTTGTTGCATGCGTAGTGAGTGGACTGACACTCCACAAACATTAGCAACATCAGCAACAATCTAATCTCTGCCTCCCAGATTACTTTCATATTAGATAATTCAAAGCATTGTACGGCACTTAGAACCGTGTGGACAACTTGGTCTTCCCCTCTTCAATGGCTCTTACACCTCGTCCGGCATATCCGTGGGCTGATTCATTGCGTCTATTTTCAGAACTCAGGATAGACTTCCAGTCCGCGTGGTAAATAGTTTATCAGGGTATTTCTTTCTCGTCGTCTCGCCTGAGAGGCAGAGTGCCTCCAGGCAAGCAGCTCCTAGTGCAAGAGCTTGCTGATATCTCAAATTGCACCACTGGATTTCGGGTGGTCCGGAGTCCATTACTGTGAAGCATCTACGAACATCTCAAATTTTGCAGGAGGTATGAGTGAGCTCGGAACAATTGCCTTATCGTACTCACAAGTGGCTATATACATAGAGCACCGCACGCGTGATGTCCCACCAGAAGCGTGGCCTGTAATCAAAGTCGCTTAAACTGGTCACTGGGCTTGGATTTAAAGATTCGAATGGCTTCACAGGGTCTTGTCATCTGATGCTCATTTGGGAAGGTGCACTTACCCCTGAGACATAAAAGCCCAAGGGCTCCAGCCAGTCTTGTTCTAACCCACTTCCCTTCCATCCACAACAATAAATCTTTTTTTCCACAACAGTCGTCATGAAGGTAGCTAATTCCTATCGGCTCTGTTCTAGCTGTTGAGGTTATTTGAGGTCCTTGCCATTCTGTACAACGGCGGCAAGGCTGCTGAAGAAGAGCCTCGTCTCCTCGGTACCGTTGAGAACCAGGTATGTTTTCATGGAGTACTACAACCCCTGCCTGACATTTTAAAAGTTGGGAATCAAAGATTGGCTCCAGTCACTTGGTCATGAGTTCGTTGGTGAGTTATCATAACCTCTGAAGAAACACCAATGTAATGCCCTTTTCTGCAGTGAGTTGAGTTGTCAACGAAAGTTGCTTTTACTTCACCCCTCCCCAGGTCTCTAGCAGCAAAGAAGGCTCCGAAAGTGACTTCCAGAAGCACATCATTGATGTGCGTCCCCTTGGGATGCTTATGTTAGCGCTGATATTAATATTTGTAACTTAGGCTGAAGTTCTCATTACCACTCCATTTCACCCTGGGCAAGGGCTAGGTCGCTCTAAAATACACACTTTTCTAACATTGAAATCCCAGATATTTGACCCGCGACCTCATCGAGAAGGCAAATCATCCAAACCAACCTCAGTATTCTTATTTTCTTACAGCCTTCCAAAGTACAGGCCAAAAACCTCAAGCTTTGCATCACCGCTGGCGTTGGTTCCGACCATATTGATCTCAATGCAGCGGTCGATAAGAAAATCCAAGTCCTCGAAGTGTCTGGTTCCAATGTCGTCTCTGTCGCTGAGCACGTCGTCATGAGTATTCTTGTTCTCGTCAGAAACTTTGTTCCTGCCCATGAGGTATCTAAGTTCAGACTTTTTCGCCAATTTTTTTTCTCAATCGCATGTCAGATGATTGAGCGCGGTGACTGGCAAGTGTCCGACATTGCTAGAAACGCCTTTGATTTGGAAGGCAAAGTCGTTGGCACCATTGGAGCTGGCCGTATTGGATATCGCGTTCTCCAGCGTCTTGTTCCTTTCGATTGCAAGGAACTCCTCTACTATGATTATGCTCCTCTTCCAACAGGTATTGTCCCATCTAATCTCATGTTTTGGTATCATTGACTTTACCCCGATCCCAGCTGCAGTCGAGGCCGTGAGGGCTCGTCGAGTCGAAGATTTGAGAGTGGGTTGACCCTTGTCTAAAATGTCCAACGCGGGTTGCTAAACTGGGCTTCTTTTAGGAATTCGTCTCGCAGGTCGGTACATCCCACAGAAGTATTTTTTACTTCGGCTCATTCCCTGCGACTAGTGCGATGTTGTGACTGTCAACTGCCCACTCCACGAAGGTACTCGTGGACTCGTTAATGCGGAACTATTGAAGCACTTCAAGAAGGGTGCTTGGTTAGTCAACACAGCTCGCGGTGCCATCTGTGACAAGGATGCTGTTGCGGATGCCCTCAAGAGTGGTCAACTCTCTGGATACTCAGGTAAGAATACACGTCGTTTCCCCAGGCAAGGTGTCTCAAAGAAGCTGCGCAAATTTTATTAGGCGATGTTTGGAACGTACAGCCGGCGCCAAAAGATCATGTCTGGCGTACGGTGAAGAACCCTCTTGGCGGTGGAAATGGAATGGTTCCCCACTACTCTGGCACCACCTTGGACGCTCAGGCTCGTTACGCTAGTGGCGCCAAGAGCATTCTCGAGAACTACATCACTGGTCGTCCTCAGGAAGCCCAGAACATCATCGTTGGCATTGGTTCGCCCTTTACTGTCGTTTTTATTGCAACTCATGCTAACCATCAAACTACCAGGCCATTATGTGAGCAAGGCTTGTGAGTATTTAAGCTAATTCGTTTGTCGTACATGTTGTGATATTTTCTTTAGATGGCCAGCGCTAACCATGATGGAAATTCTCCGATCTCCTTATCTCCTTTCCGTATTACGAGTCAATAATGAAAATACATATTCATTGCGGAAATGCGGAAATAATTATCGATGTAAATGAACTTAGGGTGATTGATTAGTATACAAAATGTGTACAAAGTGAGGAATAGGAATAAAAAAATACAGAAAAAGGCAAACGAGCGCACGACAAATCCATTAGCGACCTTCCTTCGCTGATTTTTCCTTTTCTTGCTTCCAGTGCTGATTTAATAGTCCCTTGAAGAATTGGTCCATGAACCTTGCGTTCTTCGCGTAGACTGTATTTTCCGGGTTGTACAGACGACAATTGTCGAAAACGAGTTGAGCATCATCAATGAAAGAGTCGAAAGTTTTGTATTGATTGGTTGAAATTTTGTGTTGAATAGTAAAAAAGTCTAAGAGTTGTGTAAGTGGGTATGAATACAGCTTAAATGAATAGAGCACGTACCCATGGGTTGTTTGACAACGTCGAAATAGTCTGGTACATCGATAGGGTCTACTGGGTGCTGGAATGCCCAGGCCCTAGGTTCGGCGATAAGATCCGCTAGGAGTTTCTCCATGTGCGCTTTGACTGTACTCTTCACAGGTTGGCGGGCCATGCTAAAAAAAAGAGTTTAGGAGGTTGGGAAGAAAAGGGTTGGATCGATTGGTACTCACACTACAGCCATGTCTGGACTCCATCCAGTTTCGCCTTGAATATCAAGTTAGTGTGGAGCAGATTGAAGAATCTCGAATAACTCACGAAGCCCGGGTATATCTTTGGGGTCCACTGTTACATTCGCAGGGGCACCTGGTTGGAATTGCGGCAAACCAGGATGTATGACGTGCGATTTTGACATCTGTCGAATTTTAGTCATTACTGCCTCTTGTTGTTGCTTGAAAGCCGTGTGCTTGTCGAGATAATCGATCTTGGGTAGCATTGTGCATTGCATGATTGTACCTCCTTCGTAATCCTTGATGTATCCAGCCCAAATAGATCGCTCTAGTGATATATCTTTTGAGAACCCTTGTTTCTCGAAGTACCCGACAGCGTAGTTATCGGCATATGTCAGGAAGTGCATCATATTTGGATATGTTCTCCGAATATGAGCCTTAAAATGATCCATCAGCATTCCACCATAACCCTAAAAAAGAATGATTAATTGTCAAAATCGGTTTAGGTTTAGATATGCACCTTTTCTTGGTCGGCAGAATTCGTGGCAAAAAATACGATTTCTGCGAAACCGCGATGAGGAAAAGGTCGATAACAAATCCCGCCAACGACTTTGTATCCTCGTTTAATAATGGCAAGGGATTTGGAATTATTGTCATAAACAAGGCGAGCGATGTACTCCCTGGGCATTTTGGGAAGTTGCTTCTGGAACAGAGTTTTCAGTCCAGTTAGGATAATAAGCGAGCGAGGCTGCTTGTCATTATCAACTGCAGTTGTTTTGATGAGGCCCTTTCGCAGTTCAATCGCTGAGGGTTTCTCTGTCCTCATTGGGGGCTATAATGTAACATGAATAAGCAGCGACGACGACGATGAGTGGAAACACACAGCAGCTGACGGCCGACCGACCGCATCCATTGGAACACCAGCAGTCAATCGAGTAAGTTGACCTTCATCCATCTTTTCTTCGACCTTAATCCTCGTTTCATATCCATTGATTCCATTGGTCCACCCGTTCGTGGTGGGTGGACGAGGGTCGTGATCCGAGGGTTCTGCACCATTCTGAACGGTGTGCGACTTCTTGGATTTCTTCCCCGGTGCCTGTTTGCCGCTTCTCTTTCCAGGAACTGAACGAGAGCCAGCAGTGATTCGGGCAGCCAAAGGTCTGTCTTCCTCTTCGTCGTCGTCATCATCATCATTCCCGTCCTCATCACTCAATGATGATAGCGATAAACGTCGTTTATTGGCCGATTTCGGGGGTATATCGCTCAGAATCGATGACGCGGGGGATTGTGGAGGCATTCCTTGATCTGAAAGTGGTGGTTAAGGTGGTGGTGGTATTACATTCAGGACGACTGACCAGGAGAAGAGTTGATGGTAGACAAAACGCTAACTTGAGATTTAGGATGCGACATTTGCTTTCGCAAAGAGCAGATGTCCTCGTCAGTATAATCAAAGTCCAACAACCGACCGGAGTCCTATCGTTTATAAATTCAATTCCCAGAAGAAATTTTTGTTCATGGATATATATACCTATGATTTTCAGCAATAATTTGAGGCCCATGTAAACCAACTGACCTGTAAAAGCTCGTCAAGCCGACATGCTACACGGCCTCGACGAGCGAACTCGGACCGTCCAAGCTCAATTTCATCGGCATTGTGTGCTTTCACGTCATGTCCACAGGCGCAAGTCTCAAAGTAAGAGGATACTTCTTCGTCGTCATCATCCGAACCATATTGGCCAAGGTCGCCGAGACTTGAATCATTGTGTGCGTCGAGAACTACATCGACTTTCGGGGGTGGATGCAGACCTAGACAATTTAGGCATATTGAACAAGGTGAATGTCGGGCAATCTTCAACGATAGCAGAGGGGATTCCAGCTTGTCAGGATCATGAGAATGTGGATATGCAACCTTCATGGTGAAGGTCAAGCAATAAGCACTATGTACTATTACCAAATCAAGCTCGATCGACCTTGAACGCTGATTGGTTCCAGGTGAGTACTTGCCGACATTCATGACATACCCACTGGCATGTGGATATATTTCTGGTTTTTGCTCTTTTTCCTGACTTTCTCTGTGTTTGCTCAATGGATTGATTACCCTGACGATGGCTTGGCGACAATGACCCATTATACCCTACCTTCTGGTTATGTTGCCTCATGCGGATGCACCCCTTCCAGCACGGACTATCCTACAGCTGCCCTATCTCAGATGGCATACGGAAGCAGCACGAGCTACGGTATTTATTCATTGCTCTTCGCGAGAGTCTTTTGTTCAGTTTCCGTTACAGGTCCGGGCTGTGGAAGGTGCTTCAATTTGACCTTGCTCAGCCCAGTCGTCGCAAACCCTCCTTTTGTGCCTTCGGAAGTCAAATACATTGTTGTTAAAATCACCGATCTCTGTCCATTATCACAAAATGGCTGGTGTTCTGGCACAACAACGAAAGCTAACCCGTATGTTCGTCACCATCGCGAATTCCTGTCATAATTTCCCTAATTTATCAAAAGTGCTGGAGCATACCTTAACTTTGATCTCGCATTTCCTTCAGGCGCAATTCCAGCGGACTTCTTCCCCTCAGACGAGGATGTTTATGGCTATAAGGTCAGTTCCTGTACCATTGTTTAGTGTTAGGAAGTAACCTTTGATCCTTGCTTTTCTTCCTCGCTCAGGACTTTGGCGTCTGGAATATAACTTATCAGACTGTACCCTGCCTATCTGCTTGGGCGGGTTCTAAAAATGTGGCCGCACTGGGTAGCGTGAAGCAACTTGGTTCGGCTGGATGTTGTCCAGCTGACCCATCTCCGGATAATGCCACAAACGTCTGCCCTTCCTTCTCTGACCAGAACGGCATCCCGTGTGTTTCGTTTCCAATCTTCTTACCGTGTCTTTCCTGATACATTTTTTCCATAACATTAGTCCTGATACAACCACCAATCTTGGGATGAGGCTCTTCCCAACTTCACTAGCGTTCACACTTTTCTTAGTAGGACTTTGCCTTATCTGAGTCTCATGTAAATATAGCATTCCCCCTGATATACCCGGTGCTACAACCTTGTGAGCCTAGATTCTGTAAATGAGCTTCTTTTTCAAGTTTTTCGCCTGAGGGCTGTCAGCATATCAAGCCTAATCAAGTGTGGCGGATATTGTTTAACCCGTCTTCAGGAACTTGGAATCGTAGTCTTCATATTAGGCAACCCTCCTGAAAGTAATCATTGACAAGTCAAACAAACTTTCAATATTACATTCTTACTTCACCAAGTCATCATCAGCGACTCTGGCATAACGTGCCTGGAGACCACCAGGAAGGAAACGAGTAAGGTATCGCACCCCTCCGATCCACACAAACGCCGAAGCAAGAACCCCAAAGATAATAAGGATGAAGAACATGTTAGTAAAGGTCGAGGAGGTGGGGATTGGATCAGTTTCTGAGTTAGAGGAAACTTGGCTAGGGTTCGAGGCGATGGGTGTAGGAGCCGTGCCAGTTATGTGTTCCTCAGCATGGCCGGTCTTAGTTATTCCAGATGTGCCAATCATGTCGTCCTGTTAATAATATATTGATTTTATTCATACGGTATTTTTGGGAACACAAGTTGAGCATTACAGCTCAACGTGAAGAGGTACCTCATTTCCGTCCGCGTCCTTGGTGGGTTCGACAGGGAGCTGTAGCATAGAGGTCAGCTTGTGCTCACAAAAAGTGTGATCATATATACTTCTCCTGAATCCGCGATGATGACATCAACATTGGGACGGTCCCCTCCACCTTTTTTAACATTTTCTAAATGGGGGACAAATTAGGTTGTATAGAGGGAAGTGAAATAACAGAGCTAACCAATCTTTCGGACAATATCCATGCCTTCAAGGACCTTGCCAAAGACAACATGACGCCCATCAAGCCAGCTGGTGACGACAGTGCAGATGAACTAGATGATTCGAGAATCAGGATAGGAGAAAAAAGGGAACTAAACATAACTAACGAATTGGGAGCCTGGTAAGGATTCATTAATATATATTTGCTCTCCCAGATAGTGATAAGTCCTTACCGTTGGTGTCTTTACCCGCGTTTGCCATGGAAAGAATCCCAGGACCGGTGTGACGGAGTTTGCTAGAGGGGGAAAAAAATGGTAAGAGACTCTTTCTGGACACGACAGTACACCTACAAGTTCTCGTCGGCGAATTTATCTCCATAGATGGACTGGGAGAAAGATCCTTCAGCAACGCTCAGGTATGTGATATTTCACAAACGTACTTTTCCTCCAGTTCCATCACCACGAGCTGTTCGCATAGGTGAGTATTGCCTCAATCCGGTGATTGCGTAGCCAACTCACTGAAGTCTCCACCCTGAATCCTGGGGTTCGCAGCGAGGTTATGGAGGTTACAATATACACTTATGGGAGGAGGTAGCTCACATAAAATCCTTAATGACACGATGAAACTTGGACCCCTTGTAACCAAAGCCAAGGTCCTCGCCATCCTTGTTCTTGCCAGTTGCAAGAGCGCGGAAATTTTCAGCGGTTTTGGGGACGGTCTATATTCGGATGTTCAGTCAAGAAACTCAAGCCAGGCGCAAACGAAAAGCGTACCCCGCCAAACAAACCCATGACAACTACAAGACAGATAAGTACATTTCTTACCGATGGAATATGGTTCAAGTATACGTACTGCGTCCCATGCTCTCATCGCCATGTTTGATGTCAAAGAAGACCTTGTGGGTTACCCTAGGACCTTTTGCTGCCTCCGCGGACTGCGCGCATATTAAGGCAGTCAATGAAACTACAATGAATGCGATGGAGAGTTTGCCAAACATGACGGGATAGAATAAAGAAAGAGTGGAATTTGATGATAGGACGTGGCGACCTTGATCATAAGGGTGGGAATTTTCCAGGCGGCCCGGGAACAGTGAGGGCCATAATATAGTCAGCCTGAAATTAAGGTACTTACCATTATTAGAATGAGTAACTTCTCCGAATCCTTTATTTATTTAGTTGAGGTCAACAAGTTTGTTGTGTAGATGAAGAAAATCCTTTCGCCCAACTGGGAGGCAACTCATGGGGGAGGGTTCGGAGAGAGAAATGACAGATATATCAAGAGGGTATGTATCATGATTTTCCCACCAGTTTCTCCAGATCATATCCACCAGAAATCTGGAATTCCGATGCACCTGTACTAGCCATGACCCCACTTTTCTTCGTCAGGCGACCCTGTGCTCTGACAATGGCTTGCATACGCTTTTCCGCATTACCACTGTGGTCTCTATCCCATTCCTTTGCCTGATCTATCTTTTCTTTGACGTTGGGTCGATGGGACTTGGTTTTCTGTCCATCATCCTTCCTTGGAGCTTTAGCACCTCCCGCACCTTTAACTGACTTCGGAGCATCTCGCAGAGCAAAGGCTTTCGCCAGATGACCCATGTGGAGATTGCGTATATGGAAAATGTGCTTTTCGGTCGAGGGATGAGTGGCGTATGCTCGCATGTGGGAGAGGAAACCGCTGCGGGCTAGAGATGCGTGCTTCAAAAGTGAGGGTTAGTTATTGTATCTTAATAGCCTTTTTAAATTCTTGGTTCACCTCTTTACTTTGCAAAACCCATCGCTCGAAGGCCAGTTGAACTTCTGTCGCTCGTTGTTCGTATTCGGAGCCACGTCCTCCAAAGCCAGATCGGAGTAGGTCTTCCACCGATACCGCAGTCAATGCAACCCTTGCACTCCCTTCGTCCTTCTCGTCACCTTGCATTTTTTCTTCCAACCAGGGCACCCATTGGACTTCGCTCGGGGAAACAAAACTCCAGGCTTCTCCACCTTTTCCTGCACGTGCGGTTCGTCCTACTCGATGGACATACTCAGTCGCACCTCCTTCAGTAGGAAGATCGTATTGGATAACAGCACGGACAAGCGGCAAGTCCAAACCACGGGAGGCGACAGATGTGCAGAGAAGGATTGAAGAGGTGTCTTGAGCGGCCTTTGCTTTGCTTTGGGACCCAGCGAAGCCTTTTAGAGCAGTTAGACGAGATGAATTTGGAAGGGATCCGTGAAGACGATATATAGAAACGTCTGGCAGTAGTGAGCATGTAGCCTCGACCTTCTCCGGATTTATAGAGGGTTTGGAACCCGCCCCCTCTAAGTCACTTTCCCCAGAATCTTCTTGCAAGATTTGGGGCTCTTCATCGTCCATCGTCGAACCTGCCAAAAGGTTCCAATGGAAATCTACGGAATCCGTGCAACTCAAGAAGACAATAATTTTCGATCCTTTCCGCACCTGCGTTTGTGCGACCAACTTCCGTAGGAGGGCAACAAGGGCAACTAGTCGAAGCTTTAAAGGCACTGTCACATACTTTTGGGAAAGCTGAGACGGAGGCGTGAACTTTTCGGATGACCCCAGAGTGATGGATTTATCCAAGTCAGAAGGTAGTTGTTCGTCCTTGTCCACCTCCGTTGCTTTTACCATCAGGGGGTTTATGAGGGCCGTACCTGCGAGTTTCTGGACGTCTTCTCGGATCGTAGCAGAACATAGAACCGTTCTTCTGCGCCGTTCCCAATCCCAACCACCAACTTCCATGCTTTTCCCTTGTTCGACGGCTTGTTTTGCAAGTCTGCGGCGTCCATCAAGCCCTTGGATAATACCTTTGATGGTTTCTTCAAATCCAAGCTCCATGAGTTGATCCGCTTCATCGAGAATGAGCCAGCGACATTTTCCGACGTTGAACGATGAGGTGTTTTGGAGATGATCGAGAAGCCGACCTGGGGTGGAAACAAGAATTGGGAGGCCCTTGCGTAATCTGGCCTTTTCGTGCGTGCGGGTGGCACCACCAACCAGCAAGCCGGAAACGAGCCAACGTGTCAGCTGTGTGGATGTATCTGGCTCGGAAGTTGAAGAGTCTTCGGGTCGTAGGCGTAGTTGGAGAACGGTAGCCAAAACATCCGAAATTTGTTTTGCTAGTTCACGGGTTGGTGCAATTATTATTGCAAGTGTCCCTATAGACCTGTCGATGTAGGAATGGGAGCTCAGAGGAAGAAGATCTTGTATAATTGGTA
>Ga0307517_10007088_pt1 | contig 16436 bp, 16 predicted proteins | sample 23_EM_MG_FD_194515 | JGI IMG/M metagenome (GOLD analysis project Ga0307517, IMG submission 194515) | Populus trichocarpa ectomycorrhiza microbial communities from riparian zone in the Pacific Northwest, United States - 23_EM | ecosystem: Host-associated > Plants > Roots > Unclassified | place... | reverse complement strand
TTTCTCACCTGCGGTCTCATCCACGCCGATATTATGCACCTGGCCTTTAATATGTTCACCCTTTATTTTTTCGGAAGGATCATGGAAGCGCATTATATGGGCGAGCTGGGATTAAAGCATTACTGGTACCTGGTGCTGTATGCGGGGGCTATCATCGTGGCGAATATCCCCACCTATATCAAGAAGATAGACGACTATAATTACAGGAGCCTGGGCGCTTCGGGGGGTGTCTGCGCCGTGCTGTTCTCCTTTGTGCTGCTCAGGCCCTGGACGACCATTTATGTATTCTTCGTTCCCATTCCCGCCATCCTGTATGCGGGCCTTTTCCTTGCCTATTCCGTCTATATGTCCAAAAAAGGGGGGGATAATGTCAACCATGACGCACATTTCTGGGGAGCGCTCTTCGGGATCGTACTGACGATCGCCCTCCGGCCTACGGTGATCCACACCTTCCTCAATGAGTTAAGCCAACCTCGATTCGATCTGTAGGATCTCGCGGGTGCCTGGCAGGATCTTGAACCGGTCGTCGATGCGAAGGCCCACTACCCAGACGATCTTCTTATCCATTTCGATCACCCAGACCTTTTCTTTATCGGCCAGCGAGAGCTTGTTGTCGATGAAGAAACGCGCCAGTTTCTTTTTCTTGCGCAATCCCAGGGGATAAAAGTAATCTCCCTTCTGCCATTTGCGGAGCAGTAAAGGGAACTGGATGGAAGCGGCGTCGAGCAGGGCGACCTGGTGAGTGGTGAGTGGTGAGTGGTGAGGTAGTGAGTGGTCAGTGGTGAGTGGTGAGGTAGAGGATCTGGTAAGTTTTAGCTGGCCGTTCGCATAGGTTACGATCTCCGACGGGGATTCGATCAGGATATGTTCGGCGGCGAGCAGGGGCTCGTGTGGCGAGATGATCAGCCATTTACGGTCCTTCAGGATCCGGTGCGTGGAAGAGCGGATATATTTCCCCGATCCGCTGTCCAGCAGGCCGATCACTTCCTTTACCTGCTGCGGGGAGAACCCGAAAGGCTGGATGATCTCATAGACGATGGTGTGCAGGGGGACGGTCTTTTTCAGCTTCAGCACGGGGATATGCACCTCCTCTCCTTTCTGTTCCAGCAGCCTGCTCCTGGCCTGTTCCACGGATTGCCGGTAGAGCATCTCTATTTCGCGGAAACGATCGATATTGTCTCCCAGCTGTTGCAGGACGCCTGGGTAGAGCTCCAGGATCTGCGGGACCAGGTGCAGCCGCAGGTAATTACGGGTATATTTATCCGATAGGTTGGAGCTATCCTCCACCCAGCCGAGGTTCTTTTGCCCGGCATATTGTTCCAGCTCCTTTCTCCCGGCGAATAAAAGAGGGCGAAGGATATTTCCCTGTTTGGGCAGGATCGCGCGCAGGCCGGCGATGCCCGTTCCCTTGAAAAAATTCATCAGCAGGGTTTCGATATTATCATCCCGGTGATGCGCGGTGAGGATGAAGCGGGGTGAGTGGTCAGTGGTGAGTGGTGAGTTAGGGGAAGGCAGTGAATCGTGAGTGGTCAGTGGTGAGTCAGGAACGGCGGTGATCTCGCGGAACCAGGCGTAGCGCAGCTCGCGGGCGGCGACCTGGATAGAGACCTTATGCTCTGCTGCGTATTGTTGTGTGTCGAATCGCCGGACCAGCAGTTCTTTGCCCAGGCTTTCCGCCCATTGACGGACAAAGGCTTCGTCCCGGTCGCTTTCGGCGCCCCGCAGGCCGAAGTTCGCGTGTGCGAGGAGGAAATCGAATCCGGCTTCCCGGCACAGGCTGGCCAGGACCACGGAGTCCAGTCCCCCGCTCACGGCCAGCAGGAGCTTGTCACCTTTGGAGAAGAGGTCTTCCTTGTCGATATGTTCTATGAAAGCTTGAAGAAGGTCCACATTAAGTCTTTAATTATAAAATTGATCGCGCCGCACAGCCACCCTATCACGCATCGGCCAGGTCCTCATAAGCGCCTTGCAATTCATTATAGGCCCTCTTTTCCCCGGCCGTCCTGGCGGCGGCCATTCCTTTTTCATACCACTGTATCGCCAGTTGTGTCTCGCCCACACGTTCCAATAATTTTCCCAGGTGATAGTAAGATCCGACATAGGCGGGATCTTTTTCCAGGATGTCTTCGAAGAGGCTACGGGCCTGCCCGTCCTCTCCTATCTTGATATATTCCAGGGCCAGGGCATGCTTGATGAAAGGGTCCTGAGGATCCTTGCGCAGGAATTCTTTTAATTTCTCCATCCTTTCCATACAGATCGTCAAATTTTCTTTAAAATTGTGCCCGATTTGAATGTCGAGGCATTATCTTTGCTATAGTTGCATAAACAACTTTATTCCTCATATTTTAAACCACCGGAGTAATGAAGATATTGGTTTGTATCAGTAAAACGCCGGATACCACGGCAAAAATAGCTTTCACCGATAACAATACGAAATTCGCGCAGGACGGGGTACAATGGATCATCAATCCCTATGACGAATGGTATGCCCTGGTAAGGGCCATCGAGCTGAAGGAGAAGGACCCCTCCACGGTATTGCACCTGGTCACGGTAGGCGGCGCCGATGCCGAGCCGGTGATCCGCAAAGCGCTTGCCCTGGGCGGCGAAGAGGCTATCCGGGTGAACAGCGACAGCCATGACAGTTATACTATCGCCGCGCAGATCGCGGAGGTAGCCCGGCAGGGAGGCTATGACCTGGTCCTTACGGGCAAGGAAACGATCGATTATAACGGGTCCTCCATCGGCGGCATGGTCGCGGAGCTGCTGGACCTTCCCTATATATCCCTGGCGACGAAGTTCGACCTGAACGGCATGACAGCCACGGTCACCCGCGAGATAGAAGGCGGCGAAGAAATAGATGAGGCCGCCCTTCCCCTGGTCGTCAGTTGCCAGAAAGGAATGGCCGAACAGCGCATCCCCAATATGAAGGGCATCATGGGCGCCCGCTCGAAGCCTTTAAAGGTGGTGGAGCCTGTCGCCCAGGAGCCGCTGACGAAGGTGGTGTCTTTCGAGCTGCCTCCGGCCAAAGCAGGCGTCAAGCTGGTGCCTGCCGACAATCCCGCGGAGCTGATCCGGCTCCTGCACGAGGAAGCCAAGGTCTTTTAATTCTCTGCCCTGCCTGCCGGCGGGGCCCATCCATAAAACAGTTATATGTCAGTATTGATATTCATAGACCACGCCGAAGGCCATATTAAGAAAGCTTCCCTGGAAGCCCTGAGCTATGGCGCTAAAATAGCGCAACAAACAGGTACGGATGCCGAGGGCATCCTACTGGGAACGGTAACCGAAGATCTGGCGGCCCTCGGAAAATACGGTGTCAAAAAGATCCACCAGGCGTCCCAGGAAGCGCTCAATCACCTGGATGCGCAGGTATATGCCAAAATAGTCGCCGACGCCGTCACCGCGACGGGCGCTACGGTCGTCGTATTCGCCAATAACCTCAGCGGCAAGGCTGTGGCCCCAAGGGTAGCGGCCCGCCTGAAGGCAGGCCTGGTCTCCGGAGCGATTGCCCTGCCGGACACCGCCAGTGGGTTTAGCGTAAAGAAAACCGTTTTCTCCGGGAAGGCCTTCGCTCATGTCGCTATCACCACTCCCGTCAAGGTCATTGCCCTGAACCCTAATTCCTACGCTATCGCCGTGGGAGAGGGAACGGCGACCATCGCAGCGCTGAATGCGACCGCGGAAGGCGCCAAAGTCAAAGTGGTCTCCGCCACGCAGGCTTCCGGCCAGGTGCCTCTGACCGAGGCCGAGCTGGTGGTCAGTGGCGGAAGGGGGCTGAAAGGCCCCGAGAACTGGGGAATGGTCGAGGAACTGGCTAAATTGCTGGGCGCCGCCACGGCCTGCAGCCGTCCTGTCGCCGATGCGCACTGGCGCCCCCATAATGAGCATGTCGGGCAGACTGGCATAGCTATTGCCCCTAATCTATATATCGCCATCGGGATCTCCGGCGCCATCCAGCACCTGGCCGGCGTCAATCGCAGCAAAGTGATCGTTGTGATCAACAAAGACCCCGAGGCGCCCTTCTTCAAAGCGGCCGATTATGGAATTGTGGGTGACGCCTTCGAAGTCGTCCCTAAAATGATCGAGGCGGTGAAAAAATTAAAATAAAATCCCTTAGTTTCGTGCTTCCTTTATGAAGAAGATCGAACTGGAAATAGTGGCATTGTCGCATAGCATTACGCAAACCCATTCCTATGCCGTCGTTTTAGGCGAGGTGAACGGGTTGCGGAGATTGCCCATCGTGATCGGAGGATTCGAGGCGCAGGCTATTGCCGTTGCGCTGGAGAAAATGCACCCCAGCCGTCCGCTTACCCATGACCTGATGAAGAATTTCATGAGCGCCTTCACCATCGACCTGCAGGAGATCATCATCTGCGATCTGCAGGAAGGCATTTTTTACTCCAAACTGGTGTGTGTCAGTGAACACGATACGGTAGAGATCGACTCCCGGACCTCCGACGCCCTGGCGTTAGCCGTCCGATTTGGCTGCCCTATCTACACCTACGAGCATATCCTGGACAGCGCGGGGATCCTGATGGAGGACAGCACGTCCAAAAAGAAGAAGTCCGGGACGACCACCACCACGACCACTACCACCACTGACAGCGCGTCAAGGGAGGACCTGCGGGCCTTGTCCCTGGAAGAACTGAACACCCTGCTGAACGAGGTGCTGGAGCAGGAGGATTATATCAGGGCCATTGCGATCCGCGACGAGATCAACAGCCGCAGGAAATTAAGATAGCCCGGTAGCCGGCAATCATTCAAGGTTCCACCAATCAAGTTCCCATAATCAAGGCCCATGGTATTTTTTCCCAATTGCAAGATCAATCTGGGGCTGAAGATCCTTCGCAAACGCCCGGATGGCTATCATGACCTGGAAACGGTCTTTTACCCACTGCCTTTAAAAGATGTCCTGGAAGTCGTTCGCGCCGGGGAACTCCATTTCAGCGCATCGGGGATCCCAATTCCGGGGGGAAATGCAGACGAGAATCTCTGCCTCCGGGCCTGGCGCCTGCTGAAAGAAGACATTAAGGACCTGCCCCCTGTGCATATCTACCTTTACAAGCAAATTCCTATCGGGGCCGGCCTGGGGGGAGGCTCGGCCGACGGAGCTTTTATGCTCAGGCTGCTCGATGCCTGTTTTCATTTAGAGCTGGGGCAGGAAAAACTTTTGCATTATGCCGCCCGGCTGGGCAGCGACTGTCCTTTCTTTATCCTGAACAAGCCCTGCCTGGGCGGCGGCCGGGGTGAGCAATTGGAGGCCCTGGACCTCGACCTTTCCCGCTATTCCTTTTTGCTGGTGCATCCGGGCATCCATATCAGCACCGCCCGGGCTTTTTCGCAGATACAGCCTGCCCTGCCGAAACGTTCCCTGCGGGAGATCATCCAACAACCGGTGATTAGCTGGGCGACGGAGCTGGTGAACGATTTCGAAGCGCCCGCGCTTCGCGAACACCCCGAGCTGGGGATCATCCGCGAGAAGTTGTACGGGGCCGGAGCGCTCTATGCCGCCATGACGGGCAGCGGGTCCAGTTTTTTTGGGATATTTGAAAAGGATAAGGCGCCATCCATTAGTTTTGAGCAGAATTACCAGGTGACCAGCATCCGATAGATCAAACTCTACATAAACCATCTTCTTTCATGCGCGTAGCAGGCTTTTTATTCATCCGCAATGCCATCAAATACGATTATCCTGTTCGCGAAGCGATCTGCTCGCTCCTTCCCTTATGCGATGAAATGATCGTCAGTATCGGGCATTCGGAAGACGGGACGGAAGCCCTGATCGCCTCCGTGGATTCACCGAAGCTAAGGGTCTATCATACCGTATGGGACGATTCGCTGCGGGAAGGGGGACGGGTGCTGGCCGTGGAAACGGATAAGGCCTTCGACCAGGTGCCTGCCGGTGTCGACTGGTGTATCTATCTGCAGGGGGATGAAGTGATCCATGAGGACGATTATGCAGCGATACGGACGGCCATGGAGAAGTATAAGGATGATCCCCGGGTGGAAGGTCTCTTATTCCGGTACCGTCATTTTTACGGCAGCTATGACTATGTGGGGGATTCACGGCGCTGGTACAGCCACGAGATCCGCATCATCCGCAACGACAAGCGTATCCGCTCCTACCGCGATGCACAGGGATTCCGCAAGGACGGCCGCAAATTGCAGGTAAAGCTCATCGACGCCACGATCCATCATTATGGATGGGTGCGCCATCCTTCCAGCCAGCTGAAGAAACACCTGGAATTCGAAAAATTATATAGTGTCGACAAGCTGGCCCGCGATCCGCAGCTACAGCAGACGGGCCGGTTCGATTATGCGGGTATCGATAGCCTGCAGCGGTTCAAAGGCCGGCATCCCAAAGTGATGCAGGAGCTGATCGGGAAAAAGAACTGGCAGTTCTCGGCCGATATCAGCCGGAAGAATTTCAACCTGAAAGGCTGGCTGCTCTACTGGGTCGAAAAATATACCGGAAAGCGGCTTTTCGACTATAAGAACTATAAGATTATCTAGAAAAAAGGTATCTTGCAGCGTGCATCTTCATCCATCCATAGACTTTCTGGGTCATAACCTTGACTTCCTCGATCACATGGCGTGACGATATGGACCTGTTCCGCTGAGCGATGATCGCTCGCCTCCCCCATTGCCGCATTTCTTTTTTAATTTTCTCAACTTCTTTTATTCTATTATATGCAAGTTATTTCTACCATAACGGAAGCGTCCCTTCATTATACCCAGCTCGAAGAAAGGTACGGCGCTCATAATTATCATCCCCTGCCCGTCGTATTGACAAGAGGCGAAGGCGTATTTGTCTGGGACGTGGATGGCAAACGTTACTACGATTTCCTCAGCGGCTATTCCGCTCTTAACCAGGGACATTGCCATCCGCGCATCATCGCGGCGCTGGTGGAGCAGGCGCAGCAGTTGACGCTGACCTCCCGCGCTTTTTACAGCGATCTGCTGGGAGCCTATGCCCGTTATATCACCGGCTATTTCGGCTATGATAAGGTGTTGCCCATGAATACCGGGGTGGAGGCCGTGGAAACGGCCATTAAGCTCTGCCGCCGCTGGGGTTACCAGGTGAAGGGCATCCCGGAGAATAAGGCTAAGATCATCGTTTGTGCCGGTAATTTTCACGGCAGGACCAGCACGGTGATCTCCTTCAGCACGGACCCTGACTCCAACCGGCAGTTCGGTCCCTATATGCCGGGGTTCGAGGTCATTCCCTATAACGATGCGGAGGCTCTGGCCCGGGCCCTGGAGGATAAGCAGGTCGCCGGCTTTCTCGTGGAGCCTATCCAGGGCGAGGCGGGGGTCGTGGTGCCGGAAGAAGGTTATCTGCGAAAGGCAAAGGAGTATTGCCGGGCAGCCAATGTATTGTTCATCGGGGATGAGATCCAGACCGGTCTTTGCCGGACGGGTAGGCTGCTGGCCTGCGATCATGAGGAGGTCCGCCCGGATATCCTGATCCTGGGCAAGGCCCTCAGCGGCGGCACTTTGCCGGTGTCGGCCGTGCTGGCCGACGATGAGATCATGCTGACGATCCGCCCGGGAGAGCATGGTTCCACCTATGGCGGCAACCCTCTGGCCTGCAAGGTGGCCATGGAAGCCCTTGCGGTCCTGAAAGAAGAGAAGATGGCGGAGAATGCCGCGGATATGGGTGCGCTCCTGCGCAGGGAGCTGGAAGGTCTCGGATCGCCGCATATCCGGCTGGTCCGGGGAAAGGGCCTGCTCAACGCAATCGTCATACGACATAAGGACCCGGAAGCGGCCTGGAACCTTTGTTTGCTCCTCCGTGAGAAGGGGATGCTGGCCAAGCCCACGCACGGGGATAAGATCCGCCTGGCGCCTCCCCTGATCATAACGCGGGAGCAGGTATTGGAATGCGTAGGTATCCTGGAAGAAAGTTTGGGGAACTTATAGACCGAATGGGTATTTTTACAACACTATGAGCAGCCACCCGCCCATCACAGACAACACGGCCTCCAGGGGTCACTCGCACGCGAAGGAAGGCTCCCTGCCTTCCGCGCATATCGAAGAACACATGCAAGGCTCGGAGATCCTGCGGGATATCGTCATCGGAATGTCCGATGGGCTGACCGTGCCTTTTGCCCTGGCGGCAGGGCTTAGCGGAGCGGTGGGACAGGAGCATATCAACCTGATCTGGATCGCCGGCCTGGCCGAAGTGGCGGCCGGATCCATCGCCATGGGCCTGGGCGGATACCTGGCCGGCAGAACGGAGGCCGATCATTACCAGTCCGAGCTAAGAAGGGAATACGATGAAGTGGAAAGGGTGCCGGACAGGGAAAAGGATGAGGTAAAGGAGTTCTTCTCCAACCTGGGCCTGAGCCGGGAAGTGCAGGAGAAGGCCATGGAAGAAATGACCCGGGATAAGGATGTATGGGTCGATTTTATGATGAAATATGAGCTGGGCCTCGATAAGCCGGACCCTCAGCGGGCCCGCAAGAGCGCTTTTAATATAGGTATCTCCTACATCGTGGGAGGGTTGATCCCCCTTAGTCCCTATTTCTTCGTCAGCGACGGGATCAGCGGTCTGAAGATCTCGGCCGTTATCACGCTGATCTGTTTGTTCGCTTTCGGCTATTTTAAAAGCAAGCTGACGGGCGTCCATCCGCTGGCCGGAGCCGTCCGGGTGATGATCATCGGCGCCCTGGCCGCGGGCTGCGCTTTCGGAGTGGCGAAGTTGATCCAGCACGGATAAACAGTAAAAGCGTTCCCCTGAGGGGCTTGCAAGTCTTACCCGGCCCGGCAGCCCCCCTGTCCTCCTCTTCTATACGACACCGTTAGATGTCTCAGTTCTGCCGGATGGCTTCCCTGGCTTGCCTTTCGGTCATTGACAGTCCGAAGCACCTGATTGTCCGATAATTTCGGTCCCAATATCTTTATTATGGACCAGCTTTCCGATGCTCTGCCCACGAAGCCCTGGAGTTCCGCCAAAAAAGTCTTCTTCCGGGCCGGCTTCCTTTTTTTAACGCTCTTCATCTTCCTGTACCGGAACGAGATCCTTCCTCCCGACAATGCCTTTTACGGATTCGTCACCTGGCCGATGCAACGGCTTATTCCCTGGCTGGGCAAGCATGTCCTGCATCTGCCTTATGTCGTTCCCGACCTGGGCAGCTTCGACACTACCTATGACTATGTGATGCTGCTGTTGATCACCCTGCTGACTTTGTTGGGCACCCTTGTCTGGACCCTGCTCGACCGACGGAGCACTCATTATAAGGTCCTTTATTCCTGGCTGACCGTCCTGATACGTTATTACAGCGCTTTTTCGATGGTCACGTATGGGCTTTGCAAACTCTACAATGTCCAGTTCCCTTTTCCCAGCCCCTCCGCCCTGCTCGAACCCTTCGGCAGTTTTTCACCGATGCATGTGGCATGGAGCTTCTTCAGCTATTCGAGGACCTATAATTTTCTGGTAGGTGTGGCCGAAGTGACGGCCGGTGTGCTGCTCCTGTTCCGGCGTACGACGCGGGTAGGCGCCATCCTGTTGCTGGTCCTGATCGGCAATATCATGGCCATTAACTACCTGTACGACGTATGCCTGAAGATCGTCTCCACCGCCCTATTGATCATGGCCCTGATCCTGCTGGCGCAGGAAGGGAGAAGGCTGGTGGATTTCTTCTTCCGCAATAAGCCTACTGCGCCGGAAAGCGATTGGAAGCCCCGGTTCCGCCAAAAATGGGTTCCCCGGACCCTGGTCTTCTTAAAATGGGGTTTGATGGCGGGATACCTGCTCACGATCAACATAGCGCTTACCGGCATCGTAAAACAATATGGCAATGGCGGCCATTCGCCCTTCCATGGCGTTTTCAATGTACAGACCTACGTGAAGAACGGGGATACGCTGGCGCCCTTGCTGACCGATACGAGCCGGTGGCGGCGGCTGGTGGTGACCGATTACGGCGATTTCGCCTACGCATCGGTACGACTAATGAACGACAGTGCGAGATCCTTTGAATTGAAGGTGGATACCCTGGCCCGGAAACTCACTTTGCGGGGCCGTGCAGACAGCACGAAGAAATTCATTTTCGATTATTCTTTCACCGGCGCCGATAGCCTGCGGCTACAGGGGAACTGGAAGGGCGACCCTGTGTCGATCTTTTTGCGGAAACAGGACCTGAACAGGCTCACGCTGATCAGCCGGGGCTTTCATTTCATCAATGAAGGGCCTTATCAGCGATGAGAAAAAAGACGGCTGTTCCGACGGTAGCGGATGGGGTGCGGACGGGCGGCGGTGGACGGGCGGCGGCGGGGGGTCCCCTATAGGTGCTTTTTAAAAAGTCAACTACGAAATTTTTGTTGTCTATTGACAATCATGTTGTTGCAAAAAACTCGTGATGGAGATTCCCTATATTAGGCTCGCGGGGGGCTATTTTTCTTTCAGTTTCGTGTCCGGGAGCACGGCGCAGAGGGTCATCAGGGCTGCGGCGAAGAGGGTAAGGAAGATGCCTATTTTTTTCTCCGGGCAGATGCCCCGGTAGCAGCCGGTATAGACGATATAATTCTTGATGCAGAAGGCGATCGTGATCGCGCAGACGAGCACATTAGCCCGCTTGGCCCATACCCGGGGCGCCAGGAACAGGATCGTGGCCACGATGCCGAAGAACAGCAGGATCTTCCCTGGCCTTCCATAGGTATTCTTCTCTGAAAAGAAGCCCGTGAAGCTCTCCTGCAGATCCGGGTACCAGGCCCAGGGAAGAAAACAGGCTGCTACCAGCAGGATACTCGCCGCGATACCGATCCATTGGGAATTTTTCATACTGATCCGGGAATTGATGACCGGGCCGCAAATTACGGTAAAACAGGGATGGGTTTTGTCCCACAGGCAAGAAAATCAGGTTTTTGGCGTTTGAAATGGTAAGAATAACCCAATATCCCTAAAATCACCTGTTGATGAGACTCTTTTTAGCCTGCTTATCGCTTTGCTTTATTGGCGTGCTCCCTGCCTGGTCACAAACGAGCTGCCCCCAAAATTCACACTTATACCAGTTCGATAAGAACAGCCATCCCCGGCATTTTACGGAGAAATTGGGCAATCATCCGCAATTCCCTTTTTTACAGCAGATCAATGGCGTCAACTCGCCCGCCGCCTTTATAAAGGCCGTCAAGGATCCTGCCAACCGGAAGAAATATGCCCGGGAGTTCAACGCCTTCGACCTGCTCCTCCACAACTCGGGTTTTCCGAAGGGAACTAAGGACCTTACCGAAGCGAGGGTCGAAGACCTTTTTATCAACCCCGAGACCATCGGCAACCTGGGGTTCTATAACAAACAGGAAGATCTGATCAGCTATATCTATGTCCGTCTCAATCCCGCCGGAGAAGATCCCACGGGCATCGCCGCCTGGAAGCTAACAAGCCCCGGGGGTTGTTATCTCTATATCCTGCACACCTGCGGGAACGCTTTTTATCCGAATACTTCCAGCGGTGCGGAGTGTTGCAAGACGTTGTCTGTCGAAGCCCAGGTGAAACCCCTGGAGCTGAGGAACGATCTTTTACAAAAACCCGTGCATGTGCGGGTCAATTTTTACGAAGCAAGGCTTGTCGCCAACCGCAGTAAGCCGTCCGGGTATGATACGGTGGTTCGCCTGCTGCATTCCATCGATACCGTCGCGCTGCTGAAAGGCAGGGATGCGAAAAAACTAAAGATCTATGCCAACGAATCGGCCAGCAAGATCCTTGTCTGCAAGGATACCGTATTGAAACTATATACAGCATTATCCGTCGACAGCTCCAATATCGGAGAAGGCACGGCCCTTGAATGGACGGTGTCGGATACCAGCTTTGCCAAAGGCGGCGGCGTACCGGTCGTTCCCTGTGCGAATAAATGGGCAGTGGCGCTGGATGCCGGCATTGGTTTCAATTCCATACCTCGTTTCAATAGCGCTACCGTGCATTCGCAGACCAACGGAGGTCACCTGGCCGCGGAGCTGGCCGTCTCGAGGATCTTCAATCATTGGTTCCAGGCAGGACTATCGGCTTCTTATTTTACTTTATCCTACCAGGATGATGTCCCCTATCCCGGTTCGGTGGCCGGCACTTATAATAAGGTCTATCTCGGCAAGCCCATCATTCCCGTGCAGATCTTTGGGAAGGCGACCATCGGCGGTCCGTTGGGATGGCAATCCAAGATCAGCCTATCTGTAGGTTATTCGATACCGACGAATGGCTCCATCGAGAACAGCGGCGTTACGCTGACCACCAAACCGGATGTGAAAGGAGGGATCACCGCCGGCTTCAAGCTGGGAGTCGATTACTTCTTCAGCTGCAAGTTCGGTCTGGGCTTCGCTTTCAACGGACAGTACTTCAATAATAAAGCTACGGGAACGAGCTACCAGCTCTGGGCGCTACCGATCACCGGAGGGATACGATACCGATTCTAACGGCAGCGGAAGCGGACTACCCTTTTTGTGGTATTTTTTAAATTAACAGTTTCGTAAAACTACGGAGTTTATCTACGTGTTTATTCCTACCTGTTTTTCAGTGCAAACCTAAGGTCATAAAAATTAAAGGATTAACCTGTTTCCTTTTTTTATCTTTTTCCGTCCAAAGAGTAGTGGGGAAATTTTTTCTCATCCATTTTACTACAGGCAAGATCGGCGTGTTTGGTTATGTGAAATATCCTGTCTAATTTGTATTAGAATATTTTTAATAAGATTTTCCCGCTATGCCTACCTCTATGCTAACACCTGTTTTGAAGGCCCCCTGACCTCTACCGAATCATCCATTTACAAGGCTTTTACTTTCTCATGTAAGTGATCTCTGTCAGTTACATTAGCGACAGCTCTATGCCGTCGTGTGTTTCATCCCGGATTCAATCCCATCTTTTATGAATAATAATAAGACAGGCTGGTCTGTCATCTATACGAAGCCCCGGCACGAAAAAAAAGTATGCGAGCAATTAACCAAAGTGGAAGTGGAGTCTTTCCTTCCCATGATAAAGACCCTGAGAACCTGGAGCGACCGGAAGAAATATATCGACATGCCCCTCTTCCCTTCTTACCTGTTCGTGAAGCTGCCCGATAACCAGAGTTATTTCCGCAGCCTTCAGCTGGACGGCATGCTCTATTATCTCCGGTCGGGAAAGGCGATTGCCAGCGTCGGCGAGTCCGTGATCAATAATATCAAAATGCTGCTCGGCCATCCGCAGCAGATCGAAGTATCCCATGATCATTTTCAGCCGGGGGTCAACCTGGCCATCCGGGAAGGCCCTTTCACAGGGTTTGAGTGCGAGGTGGTGAATTATAAAGGGAAAGAAAAGATCCTCGTGCGGATCGACCTGTTAAAGAGAAGCCTCTTGCTGAACATCCCGGTAGAACATCTCTTCCAGTCCACTCCTGCCGGCAGCGATACCAGCTACTGCGGCCGGGAGGCCTTAAAATTCGCGTAATAAACCTATATAGCAGGATACCTAAAATTTAAAAAATATGCCAGTACAACCTACCTATCCGGGGGTCTATGTCACGGAAATTCCCAGCGGTGTGCGCACGATCACGGGCGTGGCCACTTCCATCACCGCCTTTATCGGGCGAGCCCTCAGCGGTCCCGTAGACGAGCCTGTGATCATCAATAGTTTTGCCGACTATGAACGGGCATTCGGCGGCTTGTGGGGGCCCAGCACCATGAGCTATGCGGTGCGCGATTTTTACCTGAACGGAGGCAGCCAGGCCGTGATCGTGCGGATCTTCAACGATCCCGATCCCGAGATCCAGTTCGATGACACGACGGCGAAGCTGCAGCTGCCTACCGGCGTGGCAGGCCCGCCCAATGATGAGCTGGTGCTGACCGCCGTCAGTCCGGGAGCCTGGGGCAACGATCTCAGCGCCTCCGTGAATTACAAGACACAGGACCCCACCAAGCCTCCGGGCTCGCCGATAGGATCGCCCACCACTTTCAATCTCATTTTGTCCGTGAAGGGCGTCAAGGCGGAACAGTTCCTGAATGTTTCGCTGGATCCCGCCAGCGTCAATTTCCTGCCCCGCGTATTGGCGCAGACCTCGGGTCTCGTAGCCGTGCCGAAGGATAAGGCGACGGGTGAATGGATCCTGCCGTCAGCCATCCCGGAAGTCACCCTGACGGATGCCCTGGCGGCCGGCGGCAGTGACGGGCTCGACCTGACCCCGGATCAGTACATGGGCGGCGACAAGGGGCAGCTGGAAAAGAAAGGGCTCTATGCGCTGGAAAAAACGGACCTCTTCAATCTTCTCTGCATTCCGCCCGCAACGCGCGAAGGCAATACGGATATCAGCATCTACAATGCCGCCATGGGCTATTGCGTATCGCGGAGGGCCGTGCTGATCGTAGACTCTCCCATCGAGTGGGGCGTTAACAGCCAGCCCGCCAATACGGCGCATGACCAGCTGGGCAGCCTGAACCTCAATGGCGAGAATGCCCGCAATGCCGCGCTGTATTTTCCCAGGATCCTGGCGGCTGACCCGCTCCGCAAGAACCAGGTCAGCACTTTCGTTCCCAGCGGGATGGTGGCCGGCATCATGGCAAGGACGGATACGAACCGGGGCGTATGGAAATCGCCTGCGGGGATCGACGCCTCGCTGAACGGTATCCAGGGCTTGCAGACCAAGCTCACCGATGCGGAGAACGGGCAGCTAAACCCTGTCGGCATCAATTGTCTTCGCACTTTCCCTCTATCGGGCAGCGTGGTATGGGGCGCCCGCACCCTGCGGGGCGCCGACCAGCTCGCGGATGATTATAAGTATCTTGCCGTGCGTCGCACGGCCCTCTTCATCGAAGAAAGTCTCTACCGGGGGACGCAATGGGTAGTGTTCGAGCCCAACGATGCGCCGCTCTGGGCGCAGATCCGGCTCAATATCGGGGCCTTCATGCACAATCTTTTCCGGCAGGGCGCTTTCCAGGGATCGACACCGAAAGACGCCTACCTGGTCAAATGCGATAGCGAGACCACGACCCAGAACGATATCAACCTGGGCATCGTGAATATCCTCGTCGGCTTTGCCCCCCTGAAGCCCGCCGAATTCGTCATCATCCAAATCCAGCAATTAGCCGGACAAATAGACACTTAAATTAAACTATATGGCACAGTTTACCGTCAACACTAAACGATTCGATCCTTACAAGAATTTTAAATTCCGTGTAAAATGGGACGGCCGGTACGTCGCCGGGGTGAGCAAGGTGGGAGGATTGAAAAAAACCACGGAGGTCGTCAAACACCGTGAGGGCGGCGATCCCAGCAGCAGCCGCAAATCTCCCGGGCGTACGGAATTCGACGCCATCTCGCTGGAGCGGGGTGTGACCCATGACCTGGAATTCGAGCAATGGGCCAATAAGGTATGGAATTTCGGGGCGGGCCTGGGGTCGGAAGTATCCCTCGCCGATTTCAGGAAAGAGATCATCATCGAGGTATATAACGAAGCGGGGCAGCTGGCGATCGCCTATAATGTCTTTCGGTGCTGGGTATCCGAATTCCAGGCATTGCCCGACCTGGACGCCAATGCGAATGCCATCGCCATACAGCATATCAAGCTGGAGAACGAAGGCTGGATAAGAGATGTATCTGTTACAGAGCCTACCGAACCCACCTATACCGATCCGTCATGAGACCGCTGAATACGATGGAACTCCTGGACCTCTGGCAGGCAGGCTCCCGTCAACCACTGATCGAAAAGACCCTGCGCCTGATCGGCGCCGCTTGCGACAGTCCGTCCGTGAGTGAAATGGCCCGGCTCAGTATCGGGGAGCGCGATCTCCGGCTATTGCAGCTAAGGGAATGGATCTTCGGTCCGCAATTGCATAATATCGCCTATTGCCCTCACTGTTCCGAACTGACGGAGTGGGATGCAAGACTGGACGACTTGCGCCTGCAGGCCGCCCGCCCGGAAGGCAGCGGGCCCGTCTTCGACTGCAGCATAGAAGGATACCAATTGCAGTTCCGGCTTCCCAACAGCGAAGACCTCTATGCGCGCCTGCCGGATGGCGGGACTTCGGCGGACCCGAAGCAATTGCTGAGCGGCTGCATCCTTTCCCTGCAACAAAACGAACGCGCCTGTCTACCAGAAGAACTGCCCGATACCGTCTTCGACTCGCTGGCCCGCCATATAGAAAAAGAAGATCCCCAGGCCGACATCCGCATCGAGGTGCAATGTCCCGCCTGCGCTCATTCCTGGGAACTGGTCTTCGACATCATCCCCTACCTCTGGGCGGAGATCGACGCCTGGGCCCGGCGCACGCTGGAAGAGGTCTACCTGCTGGCCCGGCATTTCAGCTGGTCCGAACAGGAAATTCTAACTATGTCGCCGCAACGCCGACAACTCTATATTCACCTGCTCCCCTCATGACAGCTTTCTTTCGCCACCTGATCGAACGGACCGCGCCTTCCGCGGCAACGGTGATGCCCCGGCTCAGGAGCCGTTATGAAGCCGAAGGCCCGCCGCCCGGC
>Ga0307517_10007087_pt1 | contig 16436 bp, 14 predicted proteins | sample 23_EM_MG_FD_194515 | JGI IMG/M metagenome (GOLD analysis project Ga0307517, IMG submission 194515) | Populus trichocarpa ectomycorrhiza microbial communities from riparian zone in the Pacific Northwest, United States - 23_EM | ecosystem: Host-associated > Plants > Roots > Unclassified | place... | reverse complement strand
TATAAATTTTTACAATAGTTTTTATAAAAATAAAAAGTGAGCCCGCCGCGTAGCGTGGACATCCAACTACTGTATATTATAACTCATTGAAGTGTATATTATAACTCATTGGAGGGTTTTCCCCCCCTCTAATTACAAGGATTTGAACTTAAAATCAATTTTTTTAAAAAAAGATAATTGATTGAGCTACAAATTCATTGATAGGAAATATAGCTGAGAAAAAAATTGCTACATGAGGTACTGTAACGACAAATAATTTATCTCAGTGATTTAACTATATATAATGCCACATCCATCTCATTGATGAAATGGGCATGAGACTATGTCTCGTTCGTTTGCTCTTTATTTCCAAAATAAAAAATGGTTGGACTGCACTTGAGGGCCTAGCTGCTGTGGTCAATCGTGTGACTTGTTCTGTTCTCGTTTCGGGTTCGATCCTCTCTGTGCACGCCTGTCACCCTCGCGGTGCCTTAACTGCTCCTGGACTTGCAGGATGTCCAGTGGGCCGTAGGGAATAATCGTGGTGCGCGTAAGCTGGCCCGGACACCCCACGTAAATAAAAAAAAAAATGGTTGGACTTTTTGATGACAAACGAGATGATCTTTCTTTTTTATTTTTTTTTAGATAAGGGTAAACAAATTATAACTTATTTGCCCAGCAAGTAATTAAATAATATCAATATATTCTGAAACACAATGTTAAAATATTTTAAAATCAAAATTTATCGTTTTAATAAAATAAAAAAATACACCAACTAAAATGAAATTGATAACCTTACAACTAACTACATCAACAAACACCATTTATATCCTTCTTTTCCAACCACCATTTTCTTTCTCTTAATATTCAAAATCTTCAACTCTAAAATCACATCAAATTTTTCAAACTTTTTTTCTCTCTCTCATTAAAATGGCTTCAATTAACTTCAACAATTGAGAATTTTAATTTTTATTTTTCAAAAAAAATTTTGAAAATTTTTTTATTTTTTTTATTTTTATATTTATTTTAAATTAATATTTTTTGATATTTTCAGATCGTTTTTGATGTGTCAATATAAAAAATAAATTTTAAAAAATAAAAAATATATTATTTCCATTAATTTTCTTTCTCTAATCTCCTTCAACAACAGCAACAAAACCCCAAATTTCTTTTCCCTCTCAGTGTCAAACCCATTTAGGAAACCCAAAATACCCGACCTGGATCCAACCGAAGAAAATCTGGTTACCACAAACAAATGCTTGACCTTTTTTTGGAATATGAGAACATGCCCTGTTACCGTCACACCACAAGTCGAAAAGATCCTACACGAAGACTCCATTTTCAAAAAGAAAGAAAACCCCATAAGAAATTGAGGAGAACGAGAAATGGTTGGCTAAGTTTTGGGCCAGCCCGGCTGTTAAGTTTATGAACAGAGCTCGCTCATCAAATTTCTGATAAAATTAATGAAATGGAATTGAAACCGAATTTGATTCCGTATCGATGGGAAGATCGGAAATTTTGGCAGGCATTGTACAGAAGTCATAGATATGTGTAAACTTAAATTTTACGGAAGGCAAAAACGGCGAAACCGAGAACAGGGGAATATTTCCCACCGGCCACCGACCTTGTACAGAAATCAACAAGAAAAACACCTCGTAGGGCTACAAGAGGTGCCACTTGTTTGCTACCAATTGGAGACAAGCTTCATCAGACAACAGCTTCGAAGTACGTGTAAAGTAACCATAGTTTCTATATTAAACAACTCCTTGGACGAGGACGGTTGTCCCCAAAGCCTGTACATAAATTAGGCGGTTGGAACTTGTATTGGAGCTGAACTGAAAGAGAATCGAGTGACCACTTAAAACAAAAAAAGAAAAATTATGGAAGATGGTGTGCCAGAAGCTGAAAGCTTGTTGCATCCTAAAGAGGAAGATGATGATGAGAAAGATAATCATCAAGAAAGTGGAGAAGAAAGGCCAAGTGGGTCGTTCATAAACCATATCTTCTCTAACTTGGTCTCTAGAGGAGAAGCTGAACATCGTGAAGAAGAAGGTAAAGAAGAAGAGAATGAAGAGAAGGGAGGTGGACTACTGGACAATATCATCCCCAACTTGATTTCTCCTTTGAGTAAAAAAGAAGAACAAAATGAAGCTTTCCAAGTTAGAGATGGTGAAGGAACAAGTGAAGATCAAGTTAAAAAGAAACAGAAGGTAACAACAGTAGTTGATGAAGCAAATGAACGAGTGAAGGCTGAAGAGGAGGGTGGTGGAGGTATCATCGATCACATTGTTTCCCACTTTCCTACATCGCTTCCAGGTATACATGTTCTTTTCACCTCCCCAGAATTTGATGGCTCCTTTGTCCTTCCCTTCCCTTCCGTTTTTTCTTCTTTTTTCTTCCTTTTTCTTCTTAATCTCCGCTTAGTTTTTAATGAATTTGATGTGAATACGAGCCATAGTAATTGAAAAAGTAATGTCACTACACTCGTGTTGTTTAGGAGAATTAAGAAACGAGCGTTTTCAAGCTCTGTGAATACTAATTAAATAGCCTTTTACATTCTGTGCTTTTTATAAACAGATGATGCTGTTCCAACAACTGACGAAGCAGCCATCCTCATTCACTCCATCATCCATGATTAAGGAGAGTGAGCTTATGATAATCAAGGATTTGCAGGGGGGATCTGTCACTTGATATATTTCCTAGTGATTTTTTTTTCCTTTAGCTTTTCTCATTGTATAATGTGTTTTCTGCTTGTCCATGTATTGAATTAGAATTCCAATGTTTAAAACTACAGAGGTTGTTCCCATTTTTTCTTTCTTCAGAAATGGAACAGTGTGCCTTTTAAATGAAAGATTGAAAGTAGACTTGCAAAACGGATGTGGTCTTCTTTAATGAGAAATTACTCAGAGACATTTGTTCATATGCAGTGATATAATGGAAACAAATAAAGAATAAAATCAATTAGCTTAGCTTAGAATTAGATGCCTGAAATACTATTTTAAAGTGTTTATTTGTTTCCTACGCAAACAATATCTCTATGATAGAATTACACCCTTTAAATTTCATAAAAAAAAGACAGAAAGAGAATACGTTTGTTTTGGTGTATGATTTCTCTCTTTGTTTTTATATAGACCTAAGACATTTTAATAAAAATATATAATTATTAATAAAATATTTATATTTTAAATTAAATTGAATAGTTGTTATTTAGTTTTTTCTTAACAATTATAAATGTTAAAATTTTTAAAACATAAAAAATAATTTTTTCAAAAAACAAAATATAATTCCACTGGAGTTAATAACTCAGTTCACAGGTTTGACGTGCTAGCCTGGGTTACTCGGTTTATAAGTTTGACGAGTTCACCCATTAATCATATATGTTTTTTTCACAGTCCTTTAATGTTTTTAATAATTTTTTTCTTGATTTTATCTTTCCATTTTAAATTAGTTACTACGAATATAATTAAAAAAAAATTAGAAAAAATTTAATGGAGTCCATAACATAAATCGTTTGAGGAATGAGATTGAGTCAATATGTTATTGTCTTAATAATTTTTTTGAAAAAAAATATTATTTTATTTTTTTAAAAAAAATTAAACTATATTCTTACCGGTTATCCGATTATATTTTATTCTATAAAATTAATTAAATTAATTTAAGCAACCTCCCATGCAATTTAGTTGAATAGTTGACTTAGATAAAAGGTTAAATTGCAAGTTTTTAAGAAAATCAGTTCAACCCGTGGGCGACCGACTAGTAATTGTTAAAAAAAAACTTTATGACAAGTAGTGGATAAATAATTGGGCCCAAACCGTAGTCCATAACCCAATAAAATGACCCCGACCCGGTTAAATTAGGGATCCAATAATAATAAATTAATAATACTAAGAAGAAGAACCCTAATACTGTACGTAGCTATAAATTATAGTACTGTTTTTTCATCTCTCTCAACCGGTGTAGGCTTAGAAGCCCGCAACAGAGGAGGAGACTCAAGAGAGACTCAGCTCAGCAGAGTTACTTGCCTCTTGATCTTTACGTTTAAAAAATGGTTAGTTTTTTTTTTTATCTTGAGTTATGTCCCTTTTTGGTTTTGGATTAGGTAGCTCAAAGGATTTGAGCTTGTCTCAGTGGTGCTTAATTGTGTTGTGTAGTTGATGCTTTACAAGAAAACATGGGCTTACTTTTTTACTTGTTGGTTTTGATATTGTGGGATATAAATGTTTCTTTGTTTTGTAGAATGGAGTCAAAGTTGATTAACTGTTCTCATTCTGTTGGTTTTGACGATTGCTAACCTTAGCCCATGTTTTTGTTTGTTTTGTGTAAGATCTTGTGATTGATTTTTGTTACGTTGGATTTTGAAATAATGGCATTTCCTCATTTATTACACCTTTATGCCTTTGTTCACTTGTTTTCCTTCTTTTTCTTGTTGTTGTTGTTGTTGTTTTATTCTGTGTATGATATGACGATAGCATTGATATGTTTCTAGAATTTTTAGATGTTTTTCTTCTTACTCTGGCTTAACTGATCTCTGCTTTTATGATGCATTACAGGCTAGAGGGTTGAAGAAACACTTGAAGAGGCTCAATGCTCCTAAACATTGGATGCTTGACAAACTTGGTGGTGCATTTGTATGTTTGCGATCTCTGACTCTATGCTGCAATGTCAATGTATTCCTTGTACTAGCTTCTTTCCTGGTCTTCTTTGTTGAATGTAATTAGTTTTATCTTGTGTTGTGTAGGCACCCAAACCCTCATCTGGACCCCACAAATCAAGGGAATGCTTGCCTCTGATTCTCATTCTGCGAAACAGGCTGAAGTATGCTTTGACGTACCGTGAAGTGATTGCTATTTTGATGCAGAGACATGTTCTGGTTGATGGGAAGGTTAGGACAGATAAAACTTACCCATCTGGTTTCATGGGTACGTGTAATTCTTTCTTTACCCCTACAAGTTTTATGATTTTTTCATGTGCATCTTCTAGATGGGAGTGGGATTTTTTTTTCCAATGCTTTGGTATTGGTTCCAGATGGGTAAGTAGAAGTTTTTATCATTATTATCTCTGGATGAAAGTAATGGATGAACATGCTATTATTTTGATTTTTCACCTGTTGGTGGGCATGGTATGATTGAGAAACAGCAAAATAGGCGGTGGCAAGTGATCATATGTGTGATATAGGTTATAAGAGCCCTTCTCTGCCAGAAGTTAATGCTTGTTTTAAGTTGTCACTGTGTGTAATGAGATCTTTTTCCTGCCAGCTTACTGTCATGCTTGATTGGAAGCGTAAATTATGTGTGATAATCCATTAGAGTTTCTGCACTTTTTCACTTATATGATCATTTCCTTTTCATTGTTCTCCCTCAAATTCTATAATTTCATTCAGGCTGCTCACTTTGTTTTGCTTTCTGTTAAAGATGTTGTGTCAATCCCAAAGACAAATGAGAGCTTCCGTCTGCTCTATGACACCAAAGGTCGCTTCCGGCTTCACTCCCTTAGAGATGACGAGGCCAAGGTTTGTGATACATTTGGCTATGTGGTTTTGTTGCTTCTATTTGTGATATTTTTTGTTTTTCTGAACCATGCACTAATTTGATAGGTCAATGAGTTGTGTTTGTGTAATTTCATTTCTTTGAATGGAATCAGTGCAGCTATTGATTTCATTTGTTGTTTAATGCTTGTGCAGTTTAAGCTTTGCAAAGTTCGGTCTATTCAGTTTGGGCAGAAAGGGATCCCTTACCTGAACACCTATGATGGACGCACCATCCGCTACCCAGATCCCCTCATTAAGGCCAATGACACCATCAAGCTGGACCTAGAGAGCAACAAAATAGTTGACTTCATCAAGTTTGATGTGGGAAATGTTGTCATGGTCACTGGAGGAAGGAACAGAGGCCGAGTTGGAGTAATTAAGAACAGGGAGAAGCATAAGGGAAGCTTTGAGACGATCCACGTTCAAGATGCCACTGGCCATGAGTTCGCCACTCGTTTGGGCAATGTGTTCACCATTGGAAAGGGCTCCAAGCCATGGATTTCTCTTCCCAAGGGCAAGGGTATTAAATTGTCTATCATTGAGGAGGCTAGAAAGAGGCAGGCAGCATCCCAAACTGCTGCATGAAGCTCATGATTTTTCCTTGAATACTGGGTTTAGTTTTTAGTTTTGCTAATGCTATAATGGATGTTTGTTTGTGTAATTTAGTGCACAATTTTGAACATTGTTTTTACATTTCAATTTTAACTTATGCGATATGCATTGACAAAGCAGGCACTAGAGTTTTCGGTAGCCTATTTCAGAACTCATTCTGAGGAATCTTTTTTGCCTGTTTGGTTAAGAAAAAATTCAATTAATTTTGTTACGCTCTATCAACTATACCTTGGAATTTTCTGAAGGTCTGGATTTTCAATAGGTTTCGTGCCAGGTGGAGTTTGGAATTTATTACCCATTGGGAAATGCTTTCAAAACTCGATGAAAGTGTTCCTTGTTTTGCCTGTAGAAGTGATGGAGTGCAATGAATTTCAGCCTTGCTTGTCCTCGCAGTATCCCTTGGTGTTTACCAGCATGATTGCGAGTCGGCTACTATAGGCATCTTGATCCTCTTGAAAGGTTTCATCCTTTCAGATAGCTGGTGTGTACTCTTTTGACCTCCATCCTTGTAGTTCCTGTGCATTTACCTGCAGGTGACCTCTCTAGGTTTTGATTTAGTTAGTCCGATGAATATTTTGTACTTTTTGAAAGCATGCATGGCCTAAGCCAAACTTGAGACAAACAAACCCTGAAATAAAGCCATTTTCGGGCTCTATTCCGTTCGAACACAGAACATCTGATAGATGTGGTGATGTCTCAGACTAGTTTACCAAGTGTTGCACTGAGAAAATAAAGAAAAATTATTTTTGGAGTGTACGATACACGAGAACAAGTTTGGTTAGAGGAATAGAGTTGGTAAAATGTAAATGAAGACAGTTCTAGGGACTACAATGCAAGGATTGGTTGCGATTTGCAAAGTACATTGTGACTGGTAGATTAAAACGCTCTACATTGAAAGTGATTCAAATTGTTGAAAAGAAGAAAATAAAAAACAAGAAGAAAGCGATGCAAAGAGAACCCATTAATAATCAAAGCATATCCTAAAGTGGTGTCTTGTGTTTGCCTGCTTCACTGTTTCAGGGGCTGAATTTTGTGTATTTATTAAGTACCAAACTTGGTTAAAATGGCAAGTCTTGAAGGAATAAGTGAGCAAAGCCTTGCTTTAGCCAAACTTGAGAGAAACAAAGAATAAAAAGAAAGTAAGATTATAAGCTGCTAGAGAAACCAATCCATTCAGCAATTTCCAGGCCATGCTTGGTCCCTCGAGCTTAGGAGATAGGATACCGGTGAAGATAGTTTGGAATGTACTTATCTATCCGAAAAGAAAGAGAGAGAGAGAAAAATTCGCTTCTGTAGTGAAACAATACACAAGATAACAAGTTTGGGTAGAGGAATAGAGTTGGTAACATGTCAATGAAGGCAGTTAGGAACTACACTGCCAGGAACGGTTGCAAAGCACATGCATGCTTCAGTATTCTTACTGGTATGCGGTGAGTAAGAAAGGTCCCCATTAGTCGGTAGATTAAGCTTAACATTGAAAGCTATACAAAGAGAACCCAATAACACCAAGCACAATATTCCAAGTACGTTCTTTCCATCAGAATTCTTTGGATACTCAAAACTTCATTAATATTCTAATAGATTCAGTAATGGACAGTGCTTTCCTGTCTCTGTGTGTGTGGGAAAGAGAGAGGGACGTGTGCAGACACAACACAAAGGAACTGAAGGAAACACCAACCAACCGTTTGACCAGGGCCCCATCACTGCCTCACTTCATTACAATAGAAATAAGAATCTTGGATGAGAGGAAAAGTGGATCGGGAAACTCCAAAATTTGTCCATTTCTTCCCAGTAAGTACTTTCATCTTTACCACATCATCATCATCATTGTTCTGCATTAGAGGGGTTATGAATGCCAATGTTGTAGATGAAAAGTATTGCTTCATATCAAAGGCTGCCTTTTCATCCACCTTTTAGCTCTAGCTTGATTAATATCATTCGCCTAATTCCTAGATATTAAGCTATGTGACGTTGATCTTGATGGGATAAACATCATCAAGTTAAGTACTTGAGAGCAGTTGAATCAAGCTTTAAAGTAAAATAATGCAAAACACAGTATTATTTAAAAGAACGAAGAAAAGTTAGTAACCATTAGAAAAACATAAATACTACAGAGAGTCCCTCATGTCTTTACAAATGTTGCTTCGTGATGTGTCGGATTCATTTCTTTGCTTGCCTCGATTTAAATTATTAGTAAGAGAGAGTAGGGACAAAAAAGTAGATATAAAATGGAAGTGAAGAATAAGCAGAACCTAAGTGAAGATGGAGAAGTGGAGGAGCTGGCTGTGGTTCAAACAAACATTTGTCTTCTCTCCCAAGTGTATTCTTTTGAAGCTTGCTTCAAGCTTAAGACACAAAACCAGAGGTAAGATTGAGTTCATTAGAATCTATCCCTTTGTCAAATGGAAGACATTTGTGTTCAGCAATCACATGGGAAGAATGATTTTGGTTTTATCTGGTTTTCTTATATTCTTATGATGGCAGGAAACGATCATGGGCTCATGAATCTGTACAAGGACATAGAAAGTTGTGGAGAGTATACAGACATACAAGTGATGTGGAAAATGGTTCATTCTTGTCATCCAATTGCTCAAAACACTAGAAGGAAGAGACCTTGCAGGAATTTCTGTTTCAGGCCAATTTGAATCATGTCAATCCTCCAAACTATAAACTTGATGCAGCAGTAATCTTTAAGTTTTGATGTTGGTACTGTGTATTTGACAAGTACAAGTCTTTTCGTCTAGCCTATCGCGTGTAGACATCCAACTCAATTCCCATTGATGCTACCTCAATAATTGAAAGAAGACGTGATGAACTTGCTGGTTTCTCTTCAAACGATTACATCCTGAATAAGGGGAAAAAATTGACTAGAAAACGACTTTTATAAATGCGAATTCAAAAGACAAAAAGCATCCATTACTTAATGTTTTCTAAGAGTCCTGTTGGAGATGATGATGTGTTAATGAATCATTGCATTACCTTGAATCTAAAAGTTGCATTAAGAATACATTGCATTTCGCCTCCTACTTCAACACCAACTAATAGGTTTCTGTTCTGCACTGATGACATTTCTCAGAGCCATACGCTCAAATTTAGCTATAAAGATGGCAACATCTCTCCCCCTGCCAAATAATTGCATCGTTTGCATCGTTTCACATTCACATTGAGAGAGGGGGGGGTGGAGGGGTGGTGGGTGGATTTCAATGAAGTAGCTGATAAACCTCATGCTGTTTGCGCACCTTTCCCATCTCAGGGTCACACAACCCCGATGCTAAAGCTATCTAAACTCCTACATTTTAAAGGCTTCCAAATAACCTTTGTCAACACTGAGTATAGCCACAAACGACTACTCAAATCCAGAGGTTCCGACTCTCTGGATGGCTTACCGGACTTCCAGTTTGAAGCTATACCTGATGGTCTCCTACAGACAGAAGATTCTGATGCCACTCGGGACATTCCTTCTGCCTGTGAATCCATTCCGCAATTTACTTCACTGGCTCAATGACAGTACTTTTGTCTTCCAAAGTCCCACCGGGGACCAGTGTTGTTTCTGATGGTGGTATGTCCTTTACACTTCTGCCAAAGAATCTGGAATTCCTGAAGTATTGTTTCATACTCATAGTGCCTGTGGTTGTTTAGGCTACACATAGTTCCAGGTTCTTGTTGAAGAAGGCTTTAACACCTCTCAAAAGGTTTAAAAACTCCTTCATGTTCAAAATTTAAGATTCATCTTGTGAGATCAGAACCGCACTAATTTTCTATGATTTGCAGATGCCTATCTAACATTTGGGTACCTAGAAACTACAATAGATTAGATTCCAAGTATGAAAAATATTTGCCTGAAAGATCTCCCAACTTTCATTAGAACTACGTACCCCAACGATATCATGGTCAGCTACCTCACAAGGGAAATCAAGAGCTTCTGCTATCGTTTTGAAAATGTTTACTCCTTCGTACTGGAGGTTTTGGATGCTCTTTCAACAATGTTTCCTCCTATTTCCTATCCACTTGCTTGCTAATAATCATATAACAGATAATAAACTGAACTATATTGGTTCAAATCCATGGAAAGAACAATCAGACTTCACTGATTGACTTGATTTGAAAGAACCAAATTCTGTGGTGAATGTAAATTTTGGAAGCATCACTGTGCAAACACCACAGCAAATGCTACAATTTGCTTGGGGTCTAGCTAACAGCAAGAACCTTTCTCAAGGATAATAAGGCCTGCTAATGGTGGTTGCGAGTGACAATTTTGCCACCTGAATTCCTTGCAGAAACTAAGGATAGAGGCAATTTAGCAAGTTGGTGTCCACAAGAGCAGATTTTAAAGCACCCTTCAACAGGAGGTTTTGCAAGTCACATGGGATGGAATTCGATGCTTGAAAGCGTTAGTTGTGGAGTTCAATTTCTTTGTTGGCCATTTTTTGTGGAGCAGCAAACCAACTGTTGGTTTGCTAGCAGCAATTGGGGTGTTGGCATGGAGATAAATAGGGATGTAAAGAGAGAGATCAAGTTGAGAAGCTTATTAGAGAGTTAATGGAGGGAGAAAGGGCAAAAGAAGGCGATGGAATGGAAGAAAAAGCATAAGAAGCTGCCTGCCCGGTTGTTCTTGTAGCCAGAACTTCGAAAAATTGCCAGTAGACATTCTTCAGGTGCAAAAAAGAACGAAATTTGAGAATGGTAATTACGCTACTAGTTTCGCCAGAATGCTTGTATCAAAGAAATAAATCAATGCAATGTTTTTTTTTTTCCTTAACAAGAAATCAATGGAATGATTGTTATTTAACAAATAAAATCAGCTCTATATAATATGATTGAACTAGGTCAACCATCTTCATATTTATAGATAAATCAATAGAAGTGGTTCTGCACTCAAATAGCACCTGGCCTGAAAGTTGGTCAAAAGGAAATACTACTACATTCCACCTCCAAGTCAATCATAAGGCAAATTTGTGCATCAAATCATAAGAGTCGATATCTGTTCTTAAATTGTTGCCTCATTTTATTGAAAGCAAAGTAGCTACCAGCTTTTCACTACATTAATTCATCTACACTGACAATTTATTATCCTCGACAGCTCCAGAGAGGATATCCTAGACCTGCGATAGCGACGGACTTAAACCAAGAACAGGTGCAGATTGTATTTCCACATCATGCAGCATGACCCTAATTGAGGAGCATCTGATCAAAGTGCCATACTCCTGCAAGACCATAAACACTAGTCTTAAAACCCAAAATTATAAATATGTGGAGAATCAAAGAGTAAGTTGGCTAGCTTAGTGAAAGTAACAAGATACTGAAAATGTGAGTTATATGCATACCATGGCCTTTCCCAACCATCCGCAGTTGAGCGACATATTCAGCTATCTTCTTAATGGATTCAACCTGATGAAAAAAAAGTTGTATTAATCACAAAATGAGGCAAAAAGTACTACAAGTTTAACAAAGAATGTTACCAATTACGATATGATACTTCTTCTCCCTGTTAAATTTATAGATTTTGTCTCAGTTTTGGACAGAACAAATGTGTAACAGGTTGAAGACAGCAGGAAAAAGGTAAAATGTGGCATCCACATCTTTTTCTGGACATCAATGAATAATTATTCAAACTGTTCTTCATCAGAATTATTGGCAATTCATAAAACTCAATGCTTTTAGACGCGTAATCTGAAAATCTTAATTTGTACCTCACAGGATTAGATCATACAAGAGTTCAAAGTCTTGTGTCAAATCCAGGGGAAAGAAATAAGATTACTTTCGAGCTCACCTGTTCGGTTAAAAATTCGCTCTCGACGAAATCTGCCATTTGTGGATCATTGTTCTCGTCTGCCACCTAATATTTATCAAGAACATAGCATAGCTCATGAGCACAATTGTAAAAACCATTGACAATTCCGGTTATTCATTGCAAGAAAGTGCTTGCTATTTCCTATTTACAAAAGGAAAAACTAGGAAACATCACCTTGTGCAAGCTCAGCAGTTTCTCATTTGTCAACTTCTCCAAAGACAATGCTAATTCCATTGCTGGATCAAAGGATCAAAGACAGCCCAAGTTAATTATCTCAAAAGAACTGTAATCACCATCCATTACAGAAGCATGCCTTGACACCTCTATATAACGGAAAGCATAACAAAGATCCCAGAAGTAATAGAAATGACAAACAAGATTATACTCTTACAATGTCATTTGTCACTACATTAAAACTTGGATGGAATTGTAGGCAAGATCCAAAAAAAAAAAGTAATAGCAATTTCTAACAATGAACATGAGTCTAGACACACACCATATAATGCATCTCCTTTCTCAACATGCTCAAATTCAGAAGGGGATGTCAGTATAGAGTGAAGTACTACTTTCCCTCCTCGTATATTCTGATTACATATAAATGGAGAATGATTAGACAAAATAATAAAAAATACCCAAAATGAAAGAGATAAACCAAGATATTTTAATCAGGGAATATTTGAGTTTCAAAGTGAGTGGTACCTGATATTCCATGAGCTTTTCAGCATGTTCTCTTTCTTCTTCACTTGACTCCTTGAAGAATCTGGTTACAAGTCACAACATGACCATACCATACCTCAGTTCATATAATTCAAAACTTAAAATTAAAAGAAAGAAAAGAAAATACTCAAGAATAAACGTATGGATTTTGTGTGGTTACTTGGCTAGGCCTTTGAGAGCAATGTTATCCCTGTCAAAATAGGCAAACATGGCATGGTATACATAGGAAGCTGTGTACTCCACACTGTTAACACAGAAAAAAAAAACACATCAATAACACTAATCTGCAATGAGTCCACAAGATTCTATCTTTTATGAAAAAATGGAAAGAGAAAAGTTATCACTGACTTGATCTGCTCATTAATGGCAGCTTCACACTCATCCACAAAGTACTGACGAGCAAAAGAAACTTGAGGAGAATTAGGTACAACAAAGACCTCCTTCTTCACCTCTTCAAATGGCTGGAAAACAACACCAGTAAGAGTTTCTCCAGTGGCAGAAACTACAAGACTGGTGTTTCTTTTCTTTCTTGAAGCCGAAGGAAAGGCTGAAACAGAAGAACAAGAAATGCCATGCCCATCACTTGTAGGACTAGTGATTAGGACACGAGCAGTATCCCCTTGCTTTGCTGCAAGAGAAAAGGCTGGAACAGGGCTCAAAAACGTTGCTGCCATAGCCTTAATAAGAGAAAAACAGAGATCGGTTTCAGAATTCAGAGAGGTTTTTTGCAATGGAAATGGAGATTGGTGGCTGCTGAAGTTGGAGTTGCAGAGGATAGTTAAATACAGAGAGGAGGGTGTTCCAGGCTGGATGGGCTTTTTTTATACCGTTGGATTAAGTTGGACATGGAGGGTTTAGATATAGCCACGTGTTTAGGGCGTGTGGAAGGCTCGTGGTCTATCCAGTGTGAATGGAATCTAACCTAATAATTCGTTCCACGCTGCCAACTTACAATCCTCAAAAAGTTATCTTTTCTTCGCACTCGCTCGACTGTATTATTTGATTCTACTCGCGGTCTGAGATCGAGAATGGTATGAATTTTGACTTTCCCTCTAGATTTGAAAACTCGAGTAGTCTCGTGTCCTAACAAGAGAGGTCTGAGAGAGTAGGTTATTGTTCTCGCACACTGCCCAGAAACTTTGAATTTGGACGTGTTTCGCTGCCTTTAGTGCCGGCAACTCTTTTTCGGAGAAATCCCCCAATTTAGTTCCTATGTTTGTGTCAATGCTTCAAACAAGCCCCTGAAAAAATCATTTGATCAATTTCACCCTTAATCGTCACATTTGTCAATTCACCGAATTGGAAAACATTCCACCGAATTGGAAACATGGATTCGAAGGCGAACACAGCGTACACATATAACGTGGGCTGGGTAAAGAAACTTTTTTTAACATAACATATACAATGGCTAAATTTGTCCACACAGACAGAAGTAAAAAACTCCCGTTGGATATATTTTTCAAAAAGTAATAACTAAATTTGCCAGTGGAGATAATAAGATATTTTTGCTCCTGTTTTTTTTCACTAGTGAAATAATTAAAATATCATTAAAGCCAAAAAAAATTAAACGGAAATTCAAGGGTTGTTTGGATTTTTTATTTACAAACTTAATTATCTTTGATTTCAAATTTTCTTAAGCTTATTTAGGGTTTCTTTGATCTTTTCATTATTTATTTTTTTTTTGCAATTTTGCAGTTGGACTAGTATCAATTTGATATTTCAGTAGAGATAAAATATTATTTAATATTAAAAGACAGTGTTTGTACTTTTTAAACAACGTAGGCAAAGTCGTGCAATAACCAAATATATGCTTTCACTATAGCGTTTCAATCTCCACGGCAGCCCCTCTATCATTGGGCAACACTTGTGACCAAATTCTCTCTAGTTTTGCGCCAATAGTCTTTTTTTTCGTTTTTTTTTCTCTTTCCCTCCTTAATTTCCATGCATGTCCCTACAAAGTTTTAAAACAACCCTTTGATTTTTATTACTATGTGTTTTATTCTAAATAATTCATGGAATTTGAATTCTCTTTCAATTTCATCCCTTTTTTATTTTTTTTATTTGTCAGATTTGATCTCTATTATTTTCATTGTTTTTTTTTTATCATTTTCTTGATTGAATTTGTTTGCATTATTGAAGCTTTTTTTTTGTTTTTTTTTATTGATAATTTTTTTTATTTCATCACTTAGTATTTTATTGACCAAAAATTTGGCCTCATGATTTCTTCATGTTTGCCTTTTATGGGATAATTATGACCTCATGACCCAGGTTACAGGTCTGAAAGGTTAGCCTGAGTTGACCAATGTTTTTTTAGATCATTTTTTATCCAAAAAAAAAAGTTTTATTTCATCCTTTTATAGGGTTATCTCAATCTCTTGTATCGAGTCGTGAGTTTCGCAGCATAACCCAAGTTGACTCGAGTCAAGTTTGTTTTGTTTGATTTATCCGTTGTTGTCTAGGGCCAGGTTTGTTTTATTTGAGATGGTTTTATATAACCTCATTGCCATATAGAGTGCAGAGAACTAACAAACAACCTTAATAGGCACATATAATGAGAAATGAGGTTTTTTATTTGTATGTTCAAATAAAGATACTTCTTTCTTCTGTCAAGGTATGCACAAAGTTTATTTCATCATTATAATCTATATGTTAATCAGCTACACTCAAATGAGTTAGCCATCTTGGTTACTTTCTAGTAGAACTACATGAGGCAACATGAGGAAGAACCATCTCTAATGGTGTTCAGATATTCTTACAAGCTATCCAATTATAGATGAAGTTTTAATAAACTATCCAGTAGAATCGCATAAAGAGATAAGTGCGATGTTGGAAGAGTTTCAAGATAGTTGTCTTTCTAAACACCCTAATTTCATGCCCTCTATGTTTGACATCCAACATGTCATAGATTTTGAACAGCCTCTTGACCTTCTTGATTCCTTGTCCTCTATGCCCAACATCCAACATATCATAGATTTTGAGTAGTCTAGCTTCATGAATCCTTACCTCTTATTTGTAATAAAGAAGATAGGATAATTCTAATTTACTAGGTTATGTTCAATCTACATCAAATCAAGTTTTGAATGGTGTTTGTTTCATTCTACACCCTCATTCATATAATGTTTATGATCATAAACCTAAAATGCATATAGATCTTCTTCTTGTGTCTGCTCGCGCTCAAATGTCTAAGTTAGCTGAGGTTTTTACATATAGAGTTCCTGATTTGAATGTTGAGATTATAAAATGAATTCCAACAAATAATGAACAATACAAACTTCAAGCTAATTTATATAAGTATCATGATGCATTTAATATTGGAGATTATTTCATAATACAGATTAGACTTGAACAATATCCTTCGGAAACCAATCAAAAATTACATGTTACTAGTTCTAAAACATCTAAAATGTTGCAAATGGTTGAGTCAAATATTTATGTCATTAACCTACCATCAAACTTTAGTATTGGCTCTACTTCTAATATAAAGAACTTGGTTATATATAAATGACAACAACATATTCATGATAATCCTTTTAAAACCTCAACTCCATCACCTTTTTCATTTGCACAGAAAAGAACATATTAATGTTATTTTGGATATACAAGTTATTTTTACTAGAGATGATGAGATTTAGCATATCCAATTTTGTGAGCGAGATGACATGCTTGAAACTATAATTTGATTACTAGAAAAACATCATAATAGCTTGATCTTTAAAAGCATTATTGAAGTTGATCTTGAACTCCACTCAACGAGATCAAGTTCTTCCCAACTTCATAGAGTTGATGAAGACTCTTCACTTCAGTATGAGT
>Ga0307517_10007084_pt1 | contig 16438 bp, 17 predicted proteins | sample 23_EM_MG_FD_194515 | JGI IMG/M metagenome (GOLD analysis project Ga0307517, IMG submission 194515) | Populus trichocarpa ectomycorrhiza microbial communities from riparian zone in the Pacific Northwest, United States - 23_EM | ecosystem: Host-associated > Plants > Roots > Unclassified | place... | reverse complement strand
GACTCGGCGACAGCACAATGGAATTACCTGGATAATATGAAGCATCTCACAGCCCTTGCCTTTGGGACAATACCCATCGTTCCACGCGGGACATTGAGGACGACCAGGGTCGGTGTCCACCGCATGCACAGACGATGTGGAGGGCAAACACTGGCTGGTTGAGAGCGAGACGGATTGCTGGTTTGCTCCGCCTCCGAGAGGGAGCTCTCGTTTGATAGACGCAACGTCTTCACCCTACAGAAACTTTGTGAGGAATTGACAGAAGACAGGGAACAAAATACGGACATTAGGGAGCTTGAAGTGGAACTGAGGACAGTTCTGATTATCGCATCTGGAGTAAAGGAAGTTTCTGCAGACCATCCGGTTGCGATCATGCTGTTCCAATGATAAGAAACCGGGAGCTGGCCGGAACAAAATAATTTACGTTCGGGTGGTAACGATCGCAGGTGTTCCTGATGCAAGGCCCCTCGTACAGGCAGTAGCACAAGGGCGGCACATTCGCCTACGCAACTTAACGCGACGTATCGCGTCAAGAACAGGAAAACTCACCAAGGAGGGATCGTGGTAGTATGGGCACGGATTTCGTGAGCACCTTTTGTGCAAGTAATTCCGGCAGATGTGCTGTTTTGGCGGGATAACCTCTTTCTAAAACCACGCTGAGCACCACGGACAATCGACCCTGACCCTTGAGCTTACCAAGTTAGGTTGCGCATGAGATGATTCCATGACCAACTTCTGCTCTGATGGCCCGAGTGTACTCTCCGGTGGTGTTATCTCAGTTGTCGGGTTCTCCGACTTGTGAGTCTGTTTATGTGACACCTGGTCGAAACTCGACTACAACCAAGGTAGCACACATAATTCACCTTTTTACGGTCGTTATCCTTGCGAGGAGGAGGAATTCCCGCCCCCGTGGAAGCGCTCGAAGGGATCTGTTGTGTGGCGGCTCCTGTGCTGTCTTGTGCGGGGGCGATTTTTTGTTCCTATCGCTCCGGGACAACAACAGGGGTACCCTTGAGGGTAAAGCGGGCGATGGATTGAGCGACATGAAGAGAGGATATACTCGATGGAACGCACGGATTTTCTATCACTGTTTGGCGGTTGCAAGGTAGAAGTTTCTGGGACCGGTTCTGTGGGGGGCTTTATGGGGGTTGGAGTAGGCTCTCCAAGCCGCTTGACGGGTGCGGGTGCAGTCTCCTCCGCGAGAAAGGACGTTGGGTCGCGATAATGACTGGACTTTTCCGTGATCAGGCTGGTGCAGTAGTACGACACCTGATTAATGATTCCTCAATCGGAACTTCAGAAGCTTCAAGCGTCTAGTTTGTTTTTTTTCCATTGCGTGAAAGTGCTTCCGCGTCTGTGCGAAAACCTTCACGTCAACCCGTTCGTTTCGTCATCACCCCAGGTAGTCTCATGACTCTCATCCCACGGAATACCAAAAGGACCTTTTGCCTTGGCCGAATTTCCGTGGCCCACGTAGAATATCTTATAGAACCATAACGGGTGCCGTTCGCCATGATTTGCATTGATTTGTGCCCCAGACGACGGTCAGGATCCTGACAGTTTCCTCACTTGGGTCGGATATTCAAGGTTTGGAAAGTCTAAGAAGTTATGAAAAGTGACCGATTACAAGCAGTGTTCGGGCTGTTTCAACGTAGAAACGACTGGCTCGACGGCTCAAAACCACTCCCCCCCGGGCAGCTATTAAAGGGACATTCCTGGATTGGATCCGGTATATATATGAACTCCTCAACCAAGTCTTCTATCTCCTTGACCACCTCAGGGCAGACATGGACCCCTAAACCGAACATATTGAGCGAAATGGTCTGACCGTCGGAAGTTTGATGGGCCAAGTAGGTAATAAGAGGACCCCAGTCTTCGCCCTTCGCTCCGACGCCCTTTAAAGATAGTCGTTGCAGAGAGGGGAAGAGTTTCTTCTGAGCGTTTGACCCATCTGGATCCGGCAGCAGGATCCCGTCGTACACCCGCGTCTCGGTAAGGGACAACAATTCAAGGTTAGGCATCATGACGACCGCCTCCTCTATCTCCATGAAATTTACTTCGAGACAGACAACGCTTTCTCGGGGGAGGAACACAAGGATATCGATACACAGTCTCTCCATATCTTCTCGGGGTGTTTTGTACATCACTATACGGAATGCCACATCCGGGGTGCCCTGTGATGGCATTCTGTCCAAGCCATGGTGCCCGACGCCAGCGGTACAAGCTCGGAACGAGAAAGAGTTCGGGGTGATGGAGATGAAAACTCCAAGTCTTTCTTTGAACCTGGGATCACGTCGGAGGTAGTTTCGAAAGTATGGCCCGATGGCTTCGTAAGCTTCCTCCAACGTGCAGTCCTGGAACTCCAGTATTGCACAGTCTACCGTTTCGGGGAGCTCCAGTCGGTGAAGGATCGGGAAGACGCGGTGGGGGTAGCCTACAATGATAAGCCGCTCCAGGTGACAAAGCGAAACCAGGGACGCGGAGCCGTTCCCGCCGTCATTACTGGTCACCAGATGCCCTAGCTCAAGGGTCCGAATATTGGGATTCGAGGCGAGTAGTGAAAGCACCTGCAAGGTGGTCGGGATCACCGAGGGTGGGGTCCTATCGTTGTAGCTGAGTGTGAGGTTGACAAGCGCCATAGTGTATGATTTCAGGTGGTCCCAGCAAGAGACCTTAAAGCCGTCGGAGAGGTAGAGGTCTCGTAATTTGGGGAAATGGTAGCGGACGATGAGATTAGAGACGTCCACGCCACTCAATGCGATTGACTCCAAACGACTGTCTCGGATCCCCTCGTCTTCGGGGGGTCTATGAGGAAATGATAGTGGCTGCCGTTGAGGGATCCACATGGAGGCAACTGATATGAATCTTCCGCATGACGCCACGCGCGACGCGGCCTCTGAGTACGTCCCGTGGGGCTTCGTCAAAGGATCCAACCTCGTGTTAGGCTCCATCCAACACAAGGTCGACTGGGGCAGAGGGTGCAGAGAGAAGGCACCGTCGTCCCCAGTCTTCCAAATTGTTGCTCCAGAAGCTCCATAGTTCAGGGGTGTTGCGCGCGACTTGGAACCAGTGGTGGCAAACGAGGAGGAAGTTGTGTGACCCCTCTTGCAACTCGAAAAGGTAGTCATCAGTGGCCTCCGGTATGACGTTCAAATGAAAGATGTGTCCGAGAATTTCCGGAGGCACCCGCGCGATGTTCAACAGAGAGTTTTGAGTGCGTTTGAGTCGAATAATTTCTGCATCCAAGGCGAGGCTGGAGTCGATGTTGGTTTGGCGGTTCATCCTGATGGCCAAACCTCAGTCTTGCATCGCAAACATATCCGAATGCGTTCACTTACATCGATGTCGGTGTTTGCTTTTGAGAGACGAGCTGCTCGTCGCCGGTTTGAGTTCGTGGTGGCAAAGGAAAAGGGGGTCGACCAGACATCCCAGACTTTCATTATGTATGATGCATGATGCATGATTTATCGTGGATTCATGGGTGGCAAAAATTCCATGTATTATTCGCAACGTGAAAAACAAAGAAACAAGTGTGTACCACTACTATGGTAGGCGAATTGTCTCAACCAAATAGCATGGGCTCCCTTGTGCTTGATTGGAGTGTCACACTGTGCCGCCGGAGATCAATATCAAGACGCCGCTTTTTCCTGACCGCCACGAGTTCGAACCCGCGAAGAGCGACTTACCTCCCAAAGTCAAAAACAGACACACTCGTCGACGTTAGTGAATGTATTCCGAGGCACTCGTGATATCTGACGCGGGTTTAGCACCGACAATATGGGCCGCGAGGTCAACATCGACTCCATCATGGCCTTGGATAAACGAATCGAGGAAATAAAGGCGGAGCTCACACGACTCAAACGTTCTCGAAATTCTTTATTGAACGTCGCGCGCATACCCCCAGAAATCCTCGGACGCATCTTTCATTTGAGCGTCATGCCAGAGCCTGGTGACGGCTACTTTCCCAAGTTGCAAAAGGGTTCATACAACTTCATCCTCGTTTACCACCACTGGTACCGAGTCGCACGCAACACCCCAGAACTGTGGAGCTTCTGGGGTAACAAATTGGAAGACTGGAAGTGGCGGTACCTTCTTTCTGGACCCTCTGCCCCAGTTGACCTTGTGCTGGATCAATTTTATCATGGGGACGAGTCTCTCGACGAGATTCTGCGAGACGTGCTCAGGGACCGCGCGGCGCGTGACACCGTACGGAAGGTCCACATCGCGTCCCCCTACGTGTATCACTCAGCAGCAACCGCCGTCATTTCCTTATTGACCCCCGAGGACGAGGGGATCCGACACAGCAGCATAGAATCGATCGCGTTGAGCAGTGTGGACGCTTCTGATTTCTTCTCCCGCCACCATTTCCCCAATTTGCGAGATCTCTACCTCTTCAAGGTCTTTAGTATCTCGTGCTGGGACCACCTAAAATCGCATACCGTGGCGCTCGTCAGCCTCACACTCATCTTCGATGGCCTGACCCCACCCTCGGTGATCCCAACCACGTCGCAAGTACTTTCACTACTCGCCTCGAATCCCAATATTCGGTCCCTTGTGCTGCAGCGACTGGAGACCAGTGACAACGGCGGAAACAGCTTCACATCCCCGGTGCCACTACGTCACCTGGAACGACTTCTCATTACAGGAGACTTTCACCACATCTTTCCAATCCTTCACCGACTGGAGCTCCCCGAAAGGGTGAACGATGTGGAACTGGAGTTCCGCGGCTGCAAGTTCGGAGAAGCCCACGAAATCATCGGGCCATACATTCGAGATTACCTCCGACGTGATCCTAGATTCGAAGACAGGCTCGGAGTTTTCACCTCATCCGACCTCGATTTTTTTTCACTTCGGGCTTGCACCATCGGTGTTGAGCACCACGACCTAGAAGGAATGCCATCTCAAAACCCCCCACATGTGACATTCCGGGTAGTGATACCTGGAACACCTTGGGAAGATCTGGAGAGGCTGTGCGTCAATACCCTTGCGCTCCTCCCCCGAGAAAGCATTGTCTATTTCAAAGCGGACCTCCTGGTGACTTCAATAGAGGACATAATCGCCAAGATGCCTAACATCGAACACTTACACCTAGTCAACGTGACAATGCGGCCAGGATTCCTGCTGTCGGACAGAAACAGACCAGATTCGCAGCAGAAACTCCTACCCTCTCTGCGGCGGCTGTGTTTGGAGGGCACCGACGGGGAGAGTGGAGATTGGAGACCACTTGTCACCTACCTGACCTGCCAAACATCCGGTGATCAGGCCATTTTGCTCAGCGTATTCGGTGAAGGGGTTCACATCTGTGTGGATGTGCTGTCTCAGATATATAAGTTGGTTGAAGGGATACGCTATGTTCCAGATCGGAAGGAGGAGTGCCCCACTTATAGATGTCCGTTACGGTAGGAGGGACCACAGGGTGTGATCTTGATATGATATTACAGGCGTTGTCCTTACATGAATCTGCATTACTCTTGGCCGCTGAGTATGTGAGCCTGATTGCAATGGAATCTATAACCAATTCCTACTGGTACCGCTATATGGCAAAGCTGTCTCCGATACCTGATATTACGCGAAAGACCGAACAACTTCTCTCCGATCTTATTTAATTGAAAATCACCTCCAAGCTTGAAATTTCAAGATTTATCATTCAGGCTCCAAAAAACAACTTTGACCTGTAGAGCTACAGCTGGTCTCGACCCACAGAGGGAACTTGTCCCACTTGTAGACGCCGTGCACGGTCAGGCGAGAAGTTTTATGCACCCTCTCCAGAGAGTGGGCGAGAAAGGTGGAGCCTGCGTGAAAACGTGGAATAGCCGGTAACTCTTTCGAGGAACCTCGTTCTCACAGAGGGGGGCGATCGGCTCCATGGTTGTCCAGAACGTGATCGACCCTCGGTGCTCTCGAACGTCGCGGTGAGCTTCTCGTAGATCCTAGTGACTTGAGGGTCGCATTCGTGACCATTGCAGGATGGTTCAGCCCCATACCATAGAGAACACGCCCCGGATCAACCCACCTCTTGTCGACGACCATCAGGTCACCGCCATGCAACTTGATTTCAGGTAACGAGCCAATGACAGGCAGAGTCTGCTGCGTCCACTAGCGCCGAGGGAAACTGCAGTCGGAGGGAGTGAAGGACAAATTCCTTCACATCATCTGCTCAAGCTCCGCCTTTCCTGAGAACATTTCAGACGCGGTGGAGGAGAATATTACCCACCAAATCATGGTGGAAAGTGGTGAGGGAAAAATTCTGCTAGGGGTTTGACATCACCAACAGTGGGATCAACGATTCCAAGAGTGGATCCGCACCCTCACGATTTCTCGATCCAACAACCTCATTTCCGTTCCCATCATGAACCTCTCCAAAATCAGACCGTGCCCCAGCCGGGGGAGGTATTCTTTGCATCGAACGTCCGGGTCGATGAGTCGTTGAGTGTGGCGGAGAGGCGGGAATCGAGGTCACGCGAACGAAGGAGATGATATTCCAGTATTCCAGCTCAGGAAACACACCCCATGTGTAGAGTACAGATTCGGCGATGCACCGCCCGAGTGGGGTACCCTTCCCAGTTAGATGGTATAGCTCGTTAATGTGCGAGTGAGATCGGCTCACCTGCGGGAAAACGATACTAGTCTCCACGGACAGTATAAATTGAATGTTTAATCATAGCTGAAGGTCTCAGCCCCGGGCTCTGCCGTTCAAGAAAACAAGTCCCTATCACTACTGCGGGATCCTCAGAGGTGAAATGTCCCCATAAACAACTTGGGCTTGCTCATGTTTGGAATTTGGAGTGCCGTCCTGTACTGCCGGAGATGACCGATATTAAGACGCCGTTTTTCCTCCTTACCGCCACAAGTTCAACCTCCCGAAGAGCGACCTGCCTCTCACAGAGCAAAAAACAGACACGCACGTCGACGTAAGTGAACGCATTCCGGGGCGTTTGTGACATCTGACGCAGGTTTAGCACCAACAATATGGGCCGCGAGGTCAACATCGACTCCATCCTGGCCTTGGACGAACGAATCAAGGAGATAACGGCGGAACTCGCACAGCTCAAACGTTCTCGAAACTCCTTATTGAACATCGCGCGCATCCCTCCAGAAATCCTCGGACACATCTTTCGCTTGAATATCATGCCGGAGGCCGGTGAAGGCTACTTTCCCAAGTTACGAAAGGGTTCATACAACTTCCTCCTCGTTTGTCACCACTGGTTCCAAGTCGCGCGCAACACCCCGGAATTGTGGAGCTTCTGGGGCAACAGTTTGGAAGATTGGAGACGGCGGTACCCTCTTTCTGGAGTCACTGCCCCAGTCGACCTCGTGCTGGATAGATTCCATCATAGGGACGAGTCTCTTGATGAAATTCTGCGAGACGTGCTCAGGGACCGGGCGGCGCGTGGCGTCATACGAGAGGTTCATATCGGGTGTCTCAGCGAGGACCGCTCAACAGCAACCGCCGTCATATCCTCATTGACCCCCGAAGACGAGGGGATCCGACACAGCCGCATGGAGTCGATCGCGTTGAGCGGTGCAGTGGACGTTTCTAATTTCCTCGCCCGTCACCATTTCCCCAAATTACGAGATCTCCGCCTCTATAATGGTTTCAAGATCTCATGCTGGGACCACCTGAAATCACATACCATGGCGCTGATCAACCTTACAATCAACTTCGGGTCATGACCCCACCCTCAGTAATCCCGACCACGTCGCAACTACTCTCACTCCTCGCCTCGAACCCCAATATTCGGTCCCTTGTGCTGCGACGTGTGGTGATCAATGACGACGGCGGGAACGACTCTACATCACCGGTGCTGCTATGTCGCCTGGAAACGCTTATCCTTACAGGAGACCTTCACCACGTCTTCCCGATCCTTCGCCGATTGGAGCTCCCAGAAATGGTAGACGATGCAGAACTATGGTTCTACGACTGTAAACTAGAGGAAGCCAACGAAACCATCAGGCCATATATTCGAAATTACCTCCGGCGTGATCCCAGGTTCAAAGATAGGCTTGGAGTATTCACCTCCATTACCACCGACTCTTTTTTGCTTCATGCTTCCACCGCTAGTATTAATTGCCATATCCTGGATGGAACACCACAACACAACCCCCCACACGTATCATTCCAGGTAGTGACACCCGAAGTACCGTGGAAAGATCTGGAGGGACTGTGTATCGATACCCTCGCGCTCCTCCCCCGAGAAAACGTCGTCCGTCTCGAAGTAGACTCCCTGACGAACGCAACGGAGGAGATAATCACCGAGATGTCCAGCGTTGAACACCTACGCATCTACGGCACGATATTGTATCCAGGGTTCCTGATGCCGGACGAAAACGGACCAAATCCGCACCAGAAATTATTCCCCTCCCTGCGGTGGCTGGGTTTTGTGGGCATCGAAGCGGGTGATGAAGGCTGGAGCCCCCTTGTCACCTACCTGGCCCACCAAACCTCTGGTAATCAGGCCCTTTCGATCGAAATATCCGGTGAAGGGGTTCACATTTGTGCGGACGTGCTGGATCAGATATACGAGTTGGTTGGCCGGATTGACTACATTCCAGATCCGGACACGGAGTGCCCCTCTGGTGAATGTCCGGTGTGGGAGGGAGGAGCACTCATCATATGACCTGGGTGTGTGATCTTGGTGTGGTTTTCCGAGCGTAGTCCTTACCTGAACCCGCATCAGTCTTGACCACTGAGTATGTATGTCCGATTATAATGGAATTGGGTCGCGGCCTAATCTTGCCGTTAATGACGAAGCTGGTTTCAATATAATAACCTTCATCATTTCAACTCCAACTCACGCGAGAGAGAAAAAACAGGCCTGTAGAACTACAGTTGATCTGAATAGCAACGGCATTCCATATCCGGACCTGGGTGATGGATAAGCTCTTCGACAAACTCGCCTGTCAGCTTCAACGCCGCCGAACATATATGAACCCCTCCGGCAAGTATATTAAGTAAAACGGACTGATCACCAGAGGTTTGGTAGGTCAGGCAGCGGACCAGAGGATCCCAGCCATCACCCATTTCCGCATACTTTAAATACAGTCATTGCAGAGAGGGGAGCAACTTCTTATGTGCGTTTGGTCCACCTGGGTTCGGTGGCAGGAACCCACCGAACATCGTCGCGTATACGAGGTGCAACAATTCGATGTTGGGCATAGCAACGAGTGGCTCCTCCATCACATCCGATGTCAATATGTTCGTTTCGAGGTGGACGACACATTCTTGGGGAAGGGACGCGAGGATGTTCATGCACAACTTATTTTGTTCCTTTCTCGAAACGCCTGGGAGTATCGCTACCGTAAAAGTCGCGTATGGGGGACGGTGGTTTGGCAGTCGATCCGAAAGGCGGCACCCAACACCCACGATGTTAGCCTCAAGTGAAACACAGTTGGCATTGGATGAGATGAACACCCCGAGTCCGTCACTGAATCTCGGATCACGTTGGAGGTACTCCCGAATGTATGGCCCGATGACCTGTCTAGTCTCTTCCTAAGGGCCGCATTCGTGACCATCGCACAATGGTTCAGCCTCATACCATAGAGAACGCGCACCAGATCAACTCATTTATTGTCGACGACCAACAGGTCACCGCTGTGCAACTTAATTCCAGGCAACGAGCCAATGACAAGCGGAGTCTGCCACGTCCACTAGCACTGAGGGAAACTTCAGTCGGAGGGAGTGAGGAACAATTTCCTTTATATCATCAGGTAAAGCTCCACCCTTCCTGAGAGCATTCCAGGCGCGGTGGAGGAGAATATGACCCATCTGATCATGGTGGGAAATAGTAAGGGAGAGGTTCTGCTAGGGGTTTGACATCACCAAAATAGTGGGATCAACGATTCCGAGAGTGGATTCCACACCCTCACGCTTTTTCGATCTTGAATTTAAAAAAAAAAAAACGCTTTTTCGATCCAACAACCTCATTTTCGTTCTCGCCCTGAACCCCTCCAAAACCGTACCGTCCCCCAACCGGGGGTGATTATTCTTTGTATTGAAGTCCGGGTCAATGAACCGTTGAGTGTGGCGGAGGAGTGGGAATCGAGGTTGCGCGAACGAAGGAGATGACATTCCAGTACTCCAGCTCAGGAAACACACCCCGCGTGTAGAATACAGATTCGGCGATGCACCGCCTGAGTGGGATGCCCTTCCCGGTTGTGACGTGCAAGTGAGATCGGCTCACCCGCGGGAAAACGATGGCATGGTCCCCACAGACAGTATGTAAGTTGAATATTTAATCATAGCTGAGGGTCTCAGCCCCGGGCTCTGCCGTTCATGAAAACAAGTCCGTACCACTACTGCGGGATCCACAGAGGTGAAATGTCCCCATAAACAACTCGGGCTGGCTCATGTTTGAAATTTGGAGTGCCGTCCTGTACTGCCGGAGACGATCGATGTCAAGACGCCGCCTTTCCTCCCTACCGCCACGAGTTCAAGCCCGCGAAGAGCGGCCTGTCCCTCACAGAGTAAAAAACAGACACGCTCGTCGACGTAAGTGAACGCATTCCGGGGCGTTTGTGACATCTGACGCAGGTTTAGCACTGACAATATGGGCCGCGAGGTCAACATCGACTCCATCCTGGCTTTGGACGAACGAATCAAGGAGATAACGGCGGAACTTGTGCGGCTCAAACATACTCGAAACTCCTTATTGAATGTCGCGCGCATCCCTCCAGAAATCCTCGGACACATCTTTCATTTAAACGTCATCCCGGAGGCCGGTGAAGGCCACTTTCCCGAGTTGCGAAAGGGTTCATACAACTTCCTCCTCATTTGCCACCACTGGTTCCAAGTCGCGCGCAACACCCCGGAACTGTGGACCTTCTGGGGCAACAATTTGGAAGACTGGAGGCGACGGTACCTTTTTTCTGGACCCTCCACCCCTGTCGACCTTGTATTAAATGGATTCCTACGCGGAACTGGGCCTTTCGACGAAGTTCTACGAGACGTGCTCAGGGACCGCGCCGCGCGTGGCGTCATACGAAAGGTTCACATTAAGTGTCCCGGCGAGGACCACTTAACAGCAACTGCCGTCATATCCTCATTGACCCCCGAGGACGAAAGGATCCGACACAGCCATACGGAGTCGATTACGTTGAGTGGTGTGGATGCTTCCAATTTCCTCGCCCGCCACCATTTCCCAAAACTGCGGGATCTCTACCTCTTCAGAAACTTCAAGATCTCGTGCTGGGACCACCTGATATCACATACCATGGCGCTCGTTAACCTTTCGCTCACTTCCAATGATGTAACCCCACCTTTTGCCATCCCAACCACTTCACAAATACTTTCACTCCTCGCCTCGAATCCTAACATTCGGACCCTTGTCCTGCATTGGTTGGTCATCAGTGATGACAGTGAAAACGGCTCCACATCCCCTGTGCCTCTATTTCACCTGGAAGAACTCTCGTTGGTGGGGAGGTTTCATCACATTTTCCCGATCCTTCACCGACTGGAGCTCCCCGAAAGGATACACAATGCAAGACTCGAGTTGTACCACTGTACGTTGGAGGAAGCTTACGAAACTGTCAGGCCATACATTCGAGATTATCTTCGACGTGATCCAAGATTCAATGATAGGCTTGGAGTTTTCACCTCCACCACCGCCGATTCTTTTTTGCTTCGAGCTTGCACTGTTGGTATCCCTATTTGGGATGGAACGCCACCACACAACCCCCCGTATGTGATGTTCCGGGTGACGGTACCTGGGGCACCTTGGGAAGATATGGAGGAACTATTCATCGATACCCTCGCGCTTCTCCCTCGAGAAAGCGTTGTCTTTCTCGAAGTAAACCTCCTGGCGGGTGCAACGGAGGAGATGATCACCGAGATGCCTAACATCAAGTACCTGAACCTTGTCAACACAATAGTGTGGCCAGAATTCCTGCTGCCGTACGAAAACGGACCAGGTCCACGTCGGAAACTCCTCCCCTCTCTGCAATGGTTGGGTTTGGAGGACGTCAAAGCGGAAGATGACGATTGGAGCCCCCTCGTCACCTACCTGGCCCACCAAACCTCCGGCGATCAGGCCGTTTCGATCAAAATATCCGGTGAAGGGCTTCATATCTGTGCAGACGTGCTAGATCAGATATACGAGCTGGTTAGCGGCATTTACTACATTCCAGATCCGGACGTTGAGTGCCCCTCTAATGAATGTCCGGCGTGGGAGGGAGGAGCACTTATCCTATGACCTCGGTGTGTGATCTTGGTGTGGTTTTCTGAGCATAGTCCTTACCTGAACCCGCATCAGTCTTGGCCATTGAGCATGCACGTCCGATTATAATGGAATTTATTCGTGGTCCAATCTTACCCTTAGTGACGAAGCCAGTTTCGATATTTGATATTCATCCACTGTACGCATTGGTATTCAATACTCGAGGTCCATCACCTCTTGACTCCTAATGAATCACTTACCAGTAATTCCCACTTACCCCAACCCCTTGGGGTGTCCGTTTAATGAATGTCCTTTGTGAATATACCTGTACAGAGCATCATTTTCCCCCACAATTTACGATTTGTGTCTAAAGGTATTCGGTGGAAGACCCTTCCGGATACATCAGCCATGCGAAAGACCAAAAACAAGTCGTTTTTTCCTCCTGACTTCTTTTCGATCTCGGCCAAAAGTTACCTCCAAGCTTGAAGCTTTTAATATTCGTCACCCCAACTCCAATTCACGAAGAAGAAAACCGACTTTGGCCTGTAGGGCTACAGTTGATCTGAACAGTAACGGCATTCCACATCCGGGCCTGGGTGATGGATGAGCTCCTCGACAAACTCTCATATCAACTTCAACGCCGCCGAACATATATGAACCCCTCCGGCAAGTACACTGAGTGAAACAGACCGATCACCGGAGATTTGGTAGGTCAGGTAGCGGACCAGAGGATCCTAACCATCACCAGTTTCCACATACCCTAAATACAGTCATTGCAGAGAGGGGAGCAGCTTCTTATGTGCATTTGGTCCACCTGGGTTCAGTAGCAGGAACCCGCCGGACATCGTCGCGTATACGAGGTGCAACAATTCGATGTTGGGCATAGCGACGAGTAGCTCCTCCATCACATCCGATGTCAATATGTTCGTTTCGAGATGGACGACACATTCTTGGGGAAGGAACGCGAGGGTGTTCATGTACAGCTTGTTCTGTTCTTTTCTCGGAACGTCTGGGAGTAGTGCCACCGTAAAGGTCCCGTATGGGGGACGGTAGTTTGGCAATCGATCCGAAGGGCGGCACCCAACACCCACGAGATTAGCCTCAAGCGAAACACAGTTGACATTGGATGTGATGAATGCCCCGAGCCTGTCTCTGAACCTCGGATCACGTTGGAGATACTCCCGAATGTATGGTCCGATGACCTGTCTAGTCTCTTCCTATGTGGATCCGTGGAAAAACAACTTGGCACGGTCAAGTCTCAGTCGGTGTAGGATTGGGAAGATGTGGTGGATGCTCCCTATCAAGGACAGTTTCTCCAGGAAACGTAACGGTGCTCGATTCCCAGAATCATATCCGGTATCGCCGTTGGATATCGGCATCTGCAGCGTTAAAGTCCGGGTAGTAGGATTCGAGGCGAGGGGCGCAGTTGGGGGGAAATTGGAATAGGGTCGGGTCGTGGTGGAACGACAAATCGACGAGTCCCGTGGTATGCAATTTTAGGGGATCCCATGTGAGACCCGAATACACAATAAGGTCGGGATCTCGCAAATTTGTGAAACGATGTCGGGAGAAGAAATTGGAAACATCCACGCTGTTCAAGCCGATCGACGCTATGCTGGTGCGTCGGATACCTCCGCCCCCGGGAACCAAAGGCGAAAGATAGAGGTCAAGGAGCCCCCGTGGCCTTTGAGATGAACTTTGCGTATAGCATCACGGGCGGTGCGGTCTCTGGGTGCATCGCGTAGTAGGGCTTCGTCGGTGAAACATCCGTCTTTGCGCCTCCATCTGTCCAACACGAGTTCAAGCGCAGAGGGCCCAGAACGAAGGTGCCGTTGTTTTCGGTCCTCCAAATCAGTACCCCAGAAACGCCACAGCCCTGGAGTACGGCGGGAGATTTAGGACCAGTGGTGACAGACAAGGAGGAAGTTATATGAATCCTTCCGCACCCCAGCGAAGCGGGCGTCGTAGCCCCCCGGGCTCACGAGAACAGCGCTCAATTGACAGGTGGACGCGATGGTCAGTAGGGAGTTTCGAGAACGTTTCAGTTAGATAACTCCCGCCACCACCTCTGCGATTAGTTTATCCAACGCTAGGATGGAGTCAATGTCGCGCGGTTCATACTGGGAAACCAACTTAAGTCGGGTACGTATCACAAATATCTTGGAACGCGACTACCTATATCAAGGGAGGAGATTGGTTTTGACGTTTGGCGACAGGCTGATCAAGGCATGGTCGAAGTCGTGGTTAAAGGGGATGGAGTGGCGTGTTGGCAGTGGCGCATCAGCAAATCGTGGAAAGTCCCGTAGCCGATTGTAACTCGATAAAAGAGCTATAATCACTCATCAGCGTTGCAATTGCCGCGGAGGCTTATAACGCATTATAATCAAATAGATAGGTCTACCACTTTCGCAATAATTACGGTATCTCGCAATCGGTGAAATAGTCCGCAAGGGGTGTAACGAAATATATCGCCTTGCAACTTTTGTTACAAACCATACAGTGCTCTCTCTTTAATTATATAGGATAGTAAACCCGGCCAGGGCTTGTCAACATTGTATGGGGGACGTTCAGGGAACCCCTCGGTTCACACATCATAGTATGGGGGTTTCGCAAATGATGATATTCGCAGTGGCTAGACAAGCACAAACATACATGCTACTCTAAAAGACACTGGTATGTGGGATAAATGAACGCGATGTTGTTTTCGCGAGATCACGAGTGATGTTGATGACTTCCGCAACAACGCAGATGAGGCAGCTCAAGCGGCGGCAGATCTCGGGAATGCCCATCCGAGGAAGTGTTGGCGATAGCGAAGGAAGACGTAGAATCAGAGATGTACCTGAACAGTTGCCTGTCGCCCGTGGAAACATGTGATGGATGGACGTTTCACTGATAGATACTGTACCCACACGACCACTCCGGCAGTCACCCGTCATCCAAACGGTTTAGCGGTCGGAGTGGTCGTGCTTGTACGGTACCATACTCACTTCTAATTATGCTCCGAACCTTGCGAGCAACACTGTAGGGATAGGTAAGTGCGATCGCCGCCGTACGTCCCCAAGAACTTAAAGTCCATTCCAACGCCCCAGACTGCCTACCATCTCGATCAGCATTGGACGGAGGGGGATCGTCCTCGTTGCCGCCTGGCGTGGGGTAGTCACCCTGGTTAGAGGACATGGGGACGGACGAGGATGGGTCCCCTCGTTGCTGGCGTTCCTAGTGTATTTATACTATGGAACTGTACCCAGATCTTGATTTGGCTGGCTTGCGAACGTGTTCCCTTGACTATAACCCTCGCACCACAACACTGAGGTTTGATGTTGATGGCCGCCCCGTCCACAGCACTCGAGGGATTGCCGAGTTGTTCATACGGAACGAGGTACCGTTATCACATTGCCATGCGTATTTGAACTCAGCCTTCCGTAGGTGGAACTGACGCTTGTTGGAGATGCTATCTCTTCCTTTGGTCTCCGTGTTCACAATGAGGGACCACCAAACCAATGTGCACTTGTTATCCTCGGACTTGACCCGTACAAAGTTGACCTCAATCGGTCTTCCCGCCGCTTCATTTGTCACTAGTAACTATATTCGCAAACTGGGGATATCATAGTTGGCACTATACTGAATTCAATGCATACGGTTCTGTACTCAAGTATGGGATCTTTGAATCGCAACGGCTCCGGTTCCGACTCTGGTCAGACTGAGCTGCCACGCGATGCAATCGGGCATCTGGATGATGCTAATTGTTTGGAAACGATTACACCCTGAGCAGAAGCGGTGTAATGCGCGATACTGTATTATAGGGTCTCCGTGGAGAAGTGGTAGGGATATGTATTACATTATAATGGCCATCGAGGGAGCAAAGAATCCCGTGTAATGCGTTATAAGGCCTTGCCGGGTAATCGGTTCGATCACCAGCGCCGCCAGGTCATATCAGACTTTCCACGACCTGCTGATGCGCCGGCCCGCCAGCGGGGGCCGCTGAGACACCCGCCGACCGTTCAAACAGGTACTCTCACCATAACTGGGTGACTGTCCGTAAGGCACCACTGTGTGAACGCGAATCTAGATGAATATCAGGGGACTTATGGAGCAACTGTCAGGACTCCGTCCGTCGTGTCGGGTTGTGAGCGGCATGGATCTCGACTAGTGGCACCCTTCGACAGCGTTTAGAGATTTTTCTAGTACTAGTCTTACGGATAGTCACCCACTGTTTTGTTTCCAGAATTTTTGTCTGTTTCGCGGTACGCGAAATACAAGAACTAGTGGGTTTATTAAGAACAAAT
>Ga0307517_10007083_pt1 | contig 16443 bp, 8 predicted proteins | sample 23_EM_MG_FD_194515 | JGI IMG/M metagenome (GOLD analysis project Ga0307517, IMG submission 194515) | Populus trichocarpa ectomycorrhiza microbial communities from riparian zone in the Pacific Northwest, United States - 23_EM | ecosystem: Host-associated > Plants > Roots > Unclassified | place... | reverse complement strand
TTCGTTAAATTTAAATAAAATAGATATGATTTAAGTACATGATAAAAATGGCATAACTTAATTTCTTATTATTTTATTTATCTTGCTTAATTCATATATAATTGAATTTAAAATCAACAATTATATTTATAATATGATTGATCATCCTTTTTTTTGTTTTTAAAAAAAAAGAGGATCCAAATCTATGTTTGTTTCGTATAGAACATCCTCTCAATAACCATCTAGTAAGTGATTCAGTGATAAGAGTTTGGGATCAAAAGGTTTGCTCCCCATGTGATCTCAAGTTCGAGCCCTATGGTTGCTAATATGATAGTCACTGGAGGCTTACATGGTCGTTAACTTCAGGACCCGTGTGATTAGTTGAGGTACGCGCAAGTTGACCCGGACACCCACGTTAATCCAAAAAACATCCTCTCAATAAAAGTTTACGTTAAAACAAATACCATGTTTTAACTTATTTGTTTCTCATTTGTAACGGGGGTATATATGTGAGTTAAAAGTTTAGAAGGATCAAATAATTTATAAATAACAGGCGTCTAAACGAACTTTGGATACAATTGTAAAGAGAGTGAGGTGAAGGTAGGGATGAAAATGGATGTTTTCAGATTAAGTTTGTATTATATTTATATTTTATTAATTAATTATCAAGTAAAAAATTTAAATATTTATGTTATATTCATTGAATATTATCTATTATTCAACATAATACAAGAGAATAATATATATATGTGTGTGTGTGTGTGGATTTTCCAATATTCATATTTTATATGTTAATTATTGAATAAAATAATTATTTAAAACTTTCATTACCCAAATTATTCCGGATGAATATACATTAAATTTGTAGTTAAATTATCATACTAATATGAAAGTTTCCCCTTGGAGTTGAGAGCTGTAAGTTCGGTAATGATTGTTTTTAAAGTATTTTTAATTTAAAAATATATTAAAAAATATTTTTTTAAAAAATAATTTTAATATTAACACATTAAAATAATTTAAAAATATTTACAAAATAATTTAAAATCAAAATATTTAAGAAGTACGGTTGTGCCGAAAAACAAACTGCCACTAGCATGTAACGTGGCAGCGAGTGAGGGTGAGTACGCGCTCGTCTTGAGATGGGACGGGACCCCTTTACGGTTATAGGGCCGTCGTCACCATGCAATGGGGCTAGCTTATATACGGACGATTGTCCCCACATTTTACGCGTTTTTTTGTTTTGTTTTTTTTGTTTTCATCTCTTACGTGTAAAATTTTCTTGGAATGCATCGGCGGTGTAAACGCGGCCTCCAGTCTTCCGCATTTTTCTTTGATCAACAAGTTCAATCTCCACTTGCTACGTGTCCTGCAGGAAAGTGAGTTTTTATTAGTAATTAAATCAGAGCCATTGGTTAGGCACTGCTTGAAACACAAGCAAAGTCTGTCCAGGTGGGGTTTCTCCATGAACTGGTTAGTATATATGGAGATGCATGATTTGTCCACGTGTATTATACGGAACTTCTGAAGGCTAAATATGATTATTAAGTGGATTTCAAGATATAATACTATTTAAAAATTAAATTTTATGTGGGATTCATTTTTGCTGCATGGAAGTTGATTGGATGATATATAATATAATAATATATATCATAAAAAACCTCCAATATATTAAATGTTTATTGAAGAGGGCGCACCTGTATCGTTATGATCAAGGGATAAGAAATTGAAGTTAAATGATAATAATAATAATAATAATAATAATAATAATGAAAAAAAAGGGTAGAGTAGTTAAATGATAAAAAAGTTGGAAATATTTACAAATTATCACTCATCCTCTCTGTAACAAACATAAACCCTAGCCGCCATTTTTACTCTAACCTTTTATCAAACACCTTGCGTAATTTTCCATCGAAAAGAAAAGAAAAAAGACTATCAAACACCTTGTGGAATTGGTGGCAGGGAAAACCCCTATGGATTGAGTTTTTCAGGAGATGGACTACAATACCACGAAGGGTGATCGACTTTCCGGTGAGTGAAGGCCAGGCCAATCAGACTCGGGTTAATAAGAGCTGAGTACAAATAATAAAGCATCTGCCTTGAAAGCAATCACTTCTCTCTCGAATTTCATGGCCCAATATAGCATGCTAAGCTTTACCCTTGAGGAAAAACCTGTGGGTTATGTTGGAATCTTGAGGCACTTTAGCATTGTCGATCAGCGAGAACAATTGGAGCACTGAGGCAGAGTTTGACTCAAGCATTCTCATACGGCATGTTGCTAGAGAAATATGCTACAACTTAGAAGATTCTACCGCTGATAGCAGCATTCTTTCAAAACATCATATCAGCAAACTCTTGTCTGAGTATATGCTTTATCTTCTGGTCATGAATCCTTCAATGTTACTGGTAGGGATGGGTCAGTATGTACCATCATTTTTTGGGCTTTACTCAGCTTGTTGTGATCTCAGTTAACATTTGGACCGAAATTGAAAACCCCTTCATTGCTATTATAATGATTAACCCTCGGTTTCTTGACTTGAAACCCTGTTGAATTCAATGATAATAATTTCAAAAAAAAAAAATCATTTGGTTAAATATTGATTTGGGGATTTTCACTTCTCTGAAGTAAGGAGAGAATGTCATGAGAGAGAGAGAGAGAGAGAAGATGCATACAAGAATGAGAGTGTTTCCCTCGCAAATCATTATAGATGTCAATGAACAATACTAATCTTTCACCTTTTCATTTTAGTCACTGTACTTTGTTCATTTTCAATTTCATCTTATGCTGGTGATACTTTATGTGTGTGTTTTTATTTTATTTTTTGCACAGTTTTGCAAATTGAAGGTGTTTGGTTACTTTTTTAAATTTAATTAAAGGTGATTTAATTAATGGAATCATATTTAAAGTTATGATGTAAAAATAATTAAAAGAAGGAGAAACAAATTAAAAATGAAAAAAACATGCTATTAATAAAAAAGATATTTTAGCAAAGAAGATTCACCAACAAAGAAATAGATTTTCTAATAAAATAAATACTTTTTTTAAATAAAATAAAAATTTAAAAATTACCTTTTTTTTTTCTCCCTCAATTTCTTATATTGAAGATGGTTCAAGTTGCCCCAGCTCTGACCAAACAAAATTAACATGAAGCGATCACGTGGAGTGCACATGGATTCCTATTGGTGGGGGCAATTGATTCTTAAAAATAAAGGGAAAAAAACATTAATGAGGAAGACTTTAATTGAACAACATGGATCCAGGGAGAGAGAGAGAGTGGGGGACGAGACCGTAACAAAATAAGCAAAGAATCATTAATTACACAGTGTTGTAGTCCTAGCTGCACCGCAGTAAATTCTAGAGTCGATTCCCTTACCTCACACCACCCACACACACCATCCATAAATACCCCCACCTTCTTCCCGCTTTCCCTCATATCACACACCCAGAAAAAGGCTTCACCTTTCTCTCAATGGCTCATCATCGGTTAGGTTTGCTCTGCATTGTCTTCCTGACCTCGGTCTTTGTGTTGGCTCATGCGAGGATCCCTGGAGTTTTCACCGGTGGGCCTTGGGAGAGTGCTCATGCTACTTTCTATGGCGGGAGTGACGCCTCCGGAACTATGGGTAACCCTCCCTTTCTTTTTTATCTCTTCCTCTTGCCCTTCTAAAAGTTTGCCTCTTCGAATTTTTTTTTTAAAAAAATAGTAGCTCGTCATGTATACTAAAGAAATGTCATAGTCAGGCTTGTAATAGACCAAGCATGTGAAATGTTGTTCGATTGATTTTGTTTGTTTGACAGATCTTGTGTTTGTATTTGTGTTCAGGAGGTGCATGTGGGTATGGCAATCTGTATAGCCAAGGATATGGAGTGAACACAGCAGCATTAAGCACAGCGTTATTCAACAATGGGTTGAGCTGCGGGGCTTGCTTCGAGATTAAGTGCGCAGATGATCCAAGATGGTGCAACCCAGGAAACCCATCCATCCTTGTAACCGCCACTAATTTCTGCCCTCCTAACTTTGCTCAACCCAGCGATAATGGTGGTTGGTGTAACCCACCTCGTCCTCACTTTGACCTTGCTATGCCTATGTTCCTTAAGATCGCGCAGTACCGCGCTGGTATTGTCCCTGTCGCTCATCGCCGGTGAGTAATCTGCTTTTCTGTCCTTTATTTCTTTTCTTAATGGTTTGCGTGGCCCAGATTCTGTTCTTTTCTTGATGTGTCATTTTCTTGTTTTTACGTTGAAGCGGCAGGAGTAAAGTTACTTTTTCTTTTGGATTATTATTATTTGATTTAAACCCGCATCGGCGGTCTGCCGTTGCCCGTTCTGTAGGTTTTTAAAAGACTTTGATAGCCTTCCATCATAAATGGCATTATTTTCCCGGAAAATCAGGGTAGAAGCGACAATACACCTCCTCATAGCCAACACCACCACCACTAATAGAAAAAAATAACCCCATGCCGTATTTGTATTTGTCTTATCTTTATAAATAAAAACATCTATCTACCTTATCGTATTCTGGCGGGGGTAAATTATATTTGGATTTGTTTTTGTTTTCAGGGTACCGTGCAGGAAGCAAGGAGGCATCAGATTCACTATCAACGGTTTCCGTTACTTCAACCTGGTTTTGGTGACCAACGTGGCGGGTGCAGGGGATATCGTGAATGTGTGGATCAAGGGCTCCGAGACTGATTGGATGAGCATGAGCCGTAACTGGGGACAGAACTGGCAATCCAACGCCGTACTCGTGGGCCAGTCGCTTTCTTTCAGGGTTAGAGGCAGCGATGGCCGCACCTCTACTTCTAAGAACGTGGCATCACCTAATTGGCAGTTTGGTCAGACCTTCACGGGCAAAAACTTCCGCATCTGAGCTCACTAGTCCTCTTTTCTTTTCTTTTCTATTCCTTTCTTACCTGTTAGTATTTACCTACCAGTACTGTAATGTGAGTTTCCCCGCCTTTAGTTTTCCTTAATTTTCTCAGGAAAACTTGGAAGTGATTGGGGTTCACGGGGATGAAAATTGGGGCAGGACAGTGACTCCAAAGTGTCTTTTTGAGTGGGAGAAGTGTCTTTTGCTTAGCGGACTGGTTAGATTGAAAGTTTTAAGAACCAGTCGAGCTGCTGGTCAAAGTAAAATGGCAGGAAAGGCTGAAGCGGCTGCAGTAAGGAACTTGTAGCCCGCAGCTCCTGTTGATGTATGTTTTCATCTCTATAATACTACTACCAACTATATAATTGTGATCTGCTCGATCTTGTCAGCTCAACTTTATTATCCCATGTGTAATAATGCTTGCACCAAAATGATGCTGTCTGAAAATATTAATGGCCACCTACTTAACTAGATAGATAGCCAAGGTTGAATGAGCCTCTCTGAGACGCCCAGCAGCTAAATGTATAATCATCTTGCTACTTCTGGGAAATGATGGGCTACTATTCTCTGATCAGATCATGCAACATTACGTTACATAATAATCACAGTAAAAAAGAGAGAAAAAAGTTGATCATAGTGGGAGGAGAAATTTGATCCCAGTTGGGAGGAAATTAGGGCGTTGAATTGCAACAACCAGTCTCAAATTGGCAATAAGATTAGATGGATTCCTGCTAGTAGACCGTCCCCACTTGTCGGTGGATATGCTCACAACTCCCCATGTGCCTCTCCACCGACACTGATCAGCACCAGTTCTTTTCTGCCAATTTCATCGTTCCTTTTCCTCGCTAGCACAGAACCCGTTCACGTATCTAATTATGCAATGCCTCCGTTATTTCTCTGCTCATGCGTCTGCTTGTACCAAATGGCTCATCGCATCTATTTTTCTGCTGGAATAAGCTAACAAGCCAGTCCAATCCGATCCACACGGTAGGAAACATGCCTCGTGAAGGAAAGTCATGGGAACCGGATTAGTGTACAAATTTATAACCGAGCAATTAGGTTTGTTAGGGCAAGATGGCTCACATTTTCACATGCGTTGTTTTCCGGGAGTTATTTCCTCAGAGCAGACAAATCACCTGCTATATACCGATCTTTTCCATGCTGTGGGAATCTGGGCACCTTTGGCGGTCTTGTACGAGATGACAATAGGCCTATCCGGTTAAGATACCCGCTAAGCCCAAAAGAGGCAAACCATGTCTGGCATGTCATCAAAGAAAGGCATTTATGCCTTATCAACAATATCTTTCGTATCATGAAAAATCAACTTTCGGCAAGAAAACAACAGGTAAAGTGGGACCGACCGCGACCATATACTTGTTATCGATCAATTAGCTTGTCAAGAAAAATCCTTAAACCCCAAATTATCCTCGTGATATGTAGATCATAACTCAAGTATATGGTGTGTGACTTGAAATAGCCTCTTGCAAAACTTTGAGGTTTATAGCTGGAATCATGATAAGGGAATTGGAATATATGCCAAGTTAAATCATTCTTACGCTGAATTTCGGAATCCAATCGTACATGTTAATTTGTATGCAAATTCATGCTAATGCTTCTAGAATTCAAGGATGATGGTTTTGATGGACATTGGGAACGACCATAATCTTGTGCATCTAAGTGAGTGTAGCTAAAATAACAGATGGGTCGTTAAGGATGTGTGTTGATTACCAAGCTCTTAACAGTCAGTTTAATTATTCTAGTGGTAGAGAAACTATTGGATGAGTTGTGTTGGTCTAATTATTTTTTTAAATTGGATCTAAGATTTGGGTACCATCGAATCAAAATAGGACCAAGAGATATTTAAAAAACAACTTTCAGAACTCACGAAGAACATTACGAATTTATGATCATGTCATTTGATTTAACCAATGCTCCATTTACCTTCTAGGCTCTAATGAATGATGTATTCAAATCCTATCTTAGAAAATTTGTTCTAGTTTTATTTGATGATATAATAGTCTATAATGGGAGTGAGAAGGAGTATATAGGTCATTTAAAAGCTATTCTAGACCTATTAGTTAAACACAAACTTCATGCTAAAAGATCTTAATGTAAGTTTTCTAGTCAAGAGTCGGAATACCTAGGCCATATGGTATTAGAGGAAGGGGTAAATGTTGATCTAAGAAAGGTAGAGGTTATAGTTCAATGAACCAGACCAACATAAAATCCTTGAAGGGATTTTTAGGCCTAATTAGGGATTATAAAAGGTTCACATAAGATTATGGTTCATAACAAGCCAGTTTACCTCAAAAAAAGACAATCATAAAACCCTTATGTTAGCATTACCATTTTTTCTTATATAAAAAAAAATTTACAATTGAATATGATACATCATGTGAGAGAGTTAGGGTAGTGTTAATACAAGAAGAAAGGCTAATTACATATTTCAATTAAGGGGAAGAAATTGTCTCTATCCATTTATGAAAAAAGAGTTTTTAGCTATTGTGATGGCAGATTTGAAGTGAATACCTTATTTACTAAGTCAAATCTTTAAAATTAAAACTTATCGGCATAATTTGAAATATATACCCAAGAAGAAAATTGGTAACCTAACCCAACAAAAATGGATATCTAAACTAATTAGATATGATATCATAACAGAGTATAGAGTTGGGAAGGAAAATATGGTAGTAGATGTTTTGTGTAGGAAATCTAAAGGGGATAAAGAGGGAGAGCTATTGGCTATCACTTCTCCAATAATAGCTTGGGTAGATGTACTAAAAAAGAGTTACCACTATGACCTTGGAATACAAGATATATTCCAACACATGAAAATAGAGATACTTGATTCCCTGAGATACCACATAAAAAAAGAGATGTTGCTTTACAAAGGAAGACTATATATATCATTAGAGAATGTCCCTTCAAGAGGGACATCATGCAATACATACATGATAGTCCTGTAATTGGTCCTTAGAGGTAAAAAATAATAATATTGAGACGAGTTATACAAGATTTTTTTAGGTAAGGATGAAGTTTGAAATAAACATTTATATAAGACGATATGAGGTTTTCTAACAAGCAAAAATGAAAAACAATAAACCTTTTAATTTTCTATAACCCTTACCTCTATCAAAAAAGAAATGAAAATTCATATATATGGATTTCATTGAAGGATTATCATTATCTAACCGCTACTCTGATCTTGGTGGTAGTGGATAAACTATCTAAATATGCCCACTTTATAGTATGATGCTTATTTATACTACTCTACATGTGGCTTAGATTTTCTCTTAACATGTTCTAAAACTTTATGACTTGCCTAAGACTATTGTTATTGACAAGGACTCTACTTTCATTAATAAATTTTGATAAGAGTTTTTCAATATTCAGGGGATTCAATTACATCTACCTCTATCGATCACCCTTATATCGACCTTCAAATTGAAATTACTGATAAAATCCTAGAAAGGTACCTCCATTGTTTTGCAAGTGATAAACCTATGAGATAGTCAGCCAAAAAAAGCTTATAGATCCTAAGCTCTTCCTATTTGGATGGGAAGGGACACCACAAATAGAACCAATAAAAGTCTTAGATCGTGGAGAACATAACACAAGAGGAATGACTAAGAAGATGATGTTGATTCAATAAGATAGATAAAATCCAAAAGATACGGGTTGGGTGGAAGAGAAATGGTTTAAAGATACTCATCCTCAACTTGAAGGTAAGTTTTTTTTTAAGGAGAATAGTTTGTAATAATTTTTGAACCACTGGGGAAGAAGATGAAATCAAAAGCTCTCTCTTTTATACAATGAAATGTTTGGAATGTGGAAGAATACTAAGGATAAAGGACTACGTGGACAAACAAGATGTTTGCTAGAAAAGCATAGGACACGTGGACAACCAGGATTCACTAAGCCATATGGAATTAACACGTGGGTTAAGGAATTCAAAAAGGAAAAAATATTGGTGTTTCAAGGGAAAACTTAACCTTTAGTCAATAACATTCCAGATCTTTTAAAACTCAAATTCAAATCCTACTTAGATTTCAATTATTTAGCTTAGTATAAAGTGAATAAAGAAAGGTATTAAAGGGTTAGATAATTGTTTTAGAACAAATCATTTGGATCCTTGGAGGTCCGTGCCACCTCAAATTTGCCTAGATTTCTTTTTGTTCAATTAGGTCCTCATTTTTTTAATTAAGTCTTTCTACCTCATTAAAAAGTTCTTTAATTTTATACTTAATTCCTTAATCTATAAACCAATTATTTTCATTTTCATTTTAATTTTATGAGTTAGGTTGGATTTTTACAATGGGTAAGTTGACTAGCTAATAAAAACCTATAAAAAATTGTTGAATTCCATGTAGTTATCCTCACATAGCACTGTTCATTGGAACAATTTTTTTTGTCCTTCAAATGTTTGAGTTTTTTTTATTTAGTATTTTAACATTGTGTTTATTGGAAATCGGTCTTTGTAATTTGGTTTTTCTTGATTTCTATAGGATCATGATAGTCTGAACAAAATATCACATCATTTGGTTGGTTTTTAATTTTGTAGAAATCTATTTGCTTTTATTGTTTACATAATATTGAATGTTAGGAGACTAAAATTTAATAAGAAAAAAAAACAAAGCTTTGTTAAAAAAAAATAATTTGTCCCTCCGCTTTTTTGATAAAATTTGCCTAGAGGTCTTGTTAAAGTTCATTTTTGGTCTTTTTAGTTTGGGAATCAAACATTTTGACTTGAGACTTTATTTCATTCCTATTTTAGTTCTTGGTTTGAGAGATGAAAGATAGTCATTGAAAAACAAAGAAAAAGAGATAAAGTTATCGGATAGCCAAGATTTTAGACATAAAAAAGGTCATTCTTGGTGTCAACGAGTTCATTTCAATGAGAGAAATTCAATTTAAGTGTTCTTTGGCCTTTATCTTTCTTGAAAAAGCATATAATTTCTCAGGAAGTTTTTTGAGATCGGGTTAATTTTGCATTTTATGACCAATTTTTTCCATGGTTAAAACCACAAATATTTATTTTAAGGCATCTAGAGTGTATTCTAGGTTTTTTTAAGGTGAAAATTTGGTTGAAAAATAGGCTTTTAAGGTCTCAGAAGCTAAATCTTGATTTTCTAACCACCACTGTAATGGTCATAATCTGAATTTCTAACGACGTGTCGTCTGCTGTCGCGGATGATGTATAGTTTATCTCTTAAGAAGAGAAGGGACACAAAATGTGTCATCCACCCACACACGAAAAAATAACAACCTAAGTGCGCGCACCTGAGCTTAGGTTTCTTGCCAAGCCTAAAGGCACGCAACCTTTTTATTTTTTATTTTTTACATGTTTAAAATTTTTTTAGTCAACCATGACACGGAACATTTATCTAGTTTGTTCTAAATAGTGGAGGTGGCTAAGACTGTCAACTTGAATTCATTGGGTCGTGGGCTAGGAAATCTAAGATTCATTTTACTCCTTGGGTGAATGCATTTCAAAGAATTATGTAATTTCTTATTTTGATAAATGGGCCTTAAGTAGTGGGCCTAGTTTAAGACTGGATCAAAAAGTAAAGAAAAGGTTAAACGTCATCTGTGGGGATCGAACCAACGACCATATGGTTAAAAGTCATGCGCTCTACCTCTGAGCTAAGACGGCTATATGTTTGCCAGCCGACATCACATTTATATAGTATTTCCTTACACGTTTCTCCACAGACGAGTGAGTAAATAATAGCTATTTTATTGGTAACAAATTACCAATAAAATTAATACCCCATCCAAATCAAGCTCCCAGTATATCTTATTATTCTACTATCTCTGGATAGTAAGAAATAGCTATTTGATACGTGATTTCGGGTTGAATAACTTTTCTTGATAAAATAAATAAATATATAGGATTTTTCAATGTAGTGTTTTACAAAAACAAATCTAATTATAAATTATAAAATCTATGCATGCAATTAATTAAATAAATTGAAAGTCATATGTGCTAAAAATACAAAAAAAAATGTTAACATTTTTATTTCACTCATCTTGCTGCGGGTCAAATATTTTTTTTAATGCAAAAGAATGAATGTGTAGACGATATTAAAGCATTTTTGACATCATGTAAAAATTTGAATTAAAAAGCCTATATTTACATATAATAGAATAAAGTAAAGATTATATTCGTTAATAAAAACGTGTAAGATTTCAAGTTAATTTTTAACATAATAGAAAAACATGAAAATTTTGCAATTGCTACAGTGAGATATCATCTCCTTTTAGTCTTTGTATAATAATGTTTTTTTTACAAAAAGTAAAGAAAAAGATTTTTAGAAAACAAACTACAAAAGAATGAAGATAAAGATAAAAGAAATGACATAAATAGGGCAAGTGTAGGGTAATAAATATTCCAAGTATAAAAAATTAAAAATAATAATTTATTTCCAAAAAACGTGTAACAAGAAAAAAAGGAAAAACCAAAAAAAATATAACAAAAGAATGAAGAAAAAATTTGGTGATCAATAGACCAAATGTAAAGTGAGAAAACATGTGAAGTATAAAGAAAACAATTCTAAAAAAATCTAAAAAAAGTTTTTTTTTTATAAAGAAAAATTGTAGATTTGTCATCGCTACAGTACTGGTTATGGTAAAAAAAATATAAAAATTACAATTATATCATTTTTACCGTGAAAGAGCGATTCCTTTTAGTATATAACTAGTTAGATGACCTATGCTATGCCGCAGGCTTGGCCAATTTTTTTCGCAACATTGAAAAAGACATTCATTCGACGTTAATGTTTTAAAATAAGTAAGAAAAATCTAAGATTTAGGTAATTAAAAACAGCCTGTGTTGTTAAACTGGTGACCTAGAAAGCTAATAAAAAAATATCATGAAAAGAGTATCTCATTTTTATATTCAATAAATTGATTTAATTTAATTCAAAAACAAAAATCCTTATAAAAAAGTTGAATTTAACAAAGATCCAAAAAAAAGCCCAAGGTAACCCACGTTTTTTTTCAAAAGCACGAAAATGATCAAGGATGAAAAGAAAAAAAAAAGAGAAAAAAATAAAAAAAAGTTTGGATGAACCTTCTAAACTTAAGTTAATCTCTCAAATTTATAATCCGTTAAACTCCATACCCAGTTTCAACCAAGAAGCTCAACAATTGACCAATTAAATGTTGAGGTTTTGAATAAATTAATTTAATCTGTTAAAAAATCCTTTTAAAAAAGCTAGATCAGCAAAGACAAAGGAAACCCGAGGCAACCCGTGTTATTCCCAAAATGACTGAAAAATCTTGTAGAAAGCAAAATAAAATAAAATATTGGAGAATGAAACTGAAAAAAAATGAGATTAAAAAAGGAAAAAAAATCAAGCAAACCCGGATTAATATATCAAACTCGCAACCCTTTAAACTCTAACCCAGGCTTAATCAAGAAGTTGAACACCTGATAGATTTACTATCGAAGGATAAAATCGAGAAAAACATTAAGCTAAAAAACATTTCAAAGTAAGAAATGACAATAAAAAAATTGAAAGATGATGAAATTAAAAAAAATATCATTTTAAATAAAAACAAATAGCAAATAAAGAAAGAAGATCAGATTTAACAGATGAAAAACATCCTTAGGAATGAAATTGAAAATAAATTTTAATTTTATAAATTATTTTAAATAAAACAAATACTAATTAAAAGATTTAAAACTAAAACTAAAAAAAAAAACTAATTGAAGGATTGCATTGATATTTTTTTTAGACCAGCATGCTTTTTTAAAATAAAAGAGAAAAAAATAAAATAGAGGGGATGGAGCTACACGATCTATCTAGGCAGGTAGGAACACTATGAAGATTTTATCATTGTGGTTAAGAATCTGCTTGAAAGTGTGGTTGTAATTATTTTTTAAAATATTTTTCATGCCATAATACATTAAAATAATATTTTTTTATTTTTAAAAAATTATTTTTGAGATAAATGTATTAAAATAATCCAAAACATTCAAAATAAAAATTATTTTTTAATAAAAAAAATATTAAATTTTTTAAAACAACGGATTAGCTTGCATTTCATCAGTTCCGAGCAAAGCCTCCGCACACGCCTCTACAATTTCATTGGAGGCCCCCATAATATTATATATTTGATTTAAGATATTAAAACCCTTTTGTTAAATCAATTATTATAGAAAAAAACCCAAAAGGAAAATACACAAATTCCCTGCACATCAGTTTCTTTTTATAGATTTTTATTGTGCGACTATACTTAAAAAGATAAAAATACTCTAAGTGATAGATATATATATTATTTTGCTTTTAAGGGTAAAAAAATTATTATACCGTGAAAAAAAAATATGTAGATCAATTTGGCCCCCAATTAATTCTGCAATGCCTATTAACCCCCTGAAAAAGACAAAAATAACCCTTGAAGCAAGCCTTGCCAATTTGGTTAAGAAAGAGAAGGATGTTCTAATCCAGTGTTTTGAATAACCCTGTCAATGAATTCCGTCTTCCGAGCTGCAGGTTAGGATGACTGAGTTAACTGCAATTAACGACTGTCAAGAACATCAACGCATTATTTTCGCATCGTTAAGTTTAAACTTTATAAAACGGAATCACATTGTAAATGAGATCTTGAGTTAATAGAGCCAACCAAAGCTTGCTTACTTAGTGTGTAAAGACTACAGCTCCAGAAGATACCGGGCATCTGTGAAAGCTAGAATCGGGAGATGATCTAAAGGAGAAAATGAAATTCTTATTGATCTTCACAAATTACAGGGGAGACATTAACATAAACCATTATCCATGAATCATAATAAAATGAATAAGATGATGCTATCTATTATTTTGAACATCGTTTTTTATGCTCACTCAACAAAGACTTTGAAAGTAAAAAGGAGCAAAACGTGTATGTATGAATACTAATTCCCAGCTGTATAAATGTTGATAGCAAGCAGATCTCTCATATTTTCAATTGAATTTATCTACTATCTCAAAACCCTGTTTGAGCTCAAGAAGAAGTTCTCTTCACCCGCAATGGTGGAGTGCAGCCTTCCTGCAGCCCAACCATTGTTCACAACACGAGCACCAACACGAGCTGGATCACCGGTCACTCGACTTCCCTCAACCTGCTTTTCATATTCTGGAAGACCTCCTGCCTTTCTCTCTTGTCTTCTTTTCCTCTCCTCATCTCTTTCCTTCCTCAGCCAGCTCTCCACTGTTCTCTGCAAATCCAATTTTCATTTCGGCATCACACAATGCAAGAGGATTTATATTCTGGAAATTGAAAAACTATCAACAAGTTGAAAAGTAGATTAGAGAATTAGACATAGCTACTAACCATTAGTGACAAATTACTAGTCTCTTTTATTTTGGCCATTGGCAATGCGAATTGCAACTTCCCATGAGCAACATACAACTGTAAAAGAAGAAACCAATTAGACATCGAGAAGAGCAAGCATTATATGTGATGCCTGTTGAACTACTGAAGAAATCAAGACATACAATATGCGTTGGCCACTCCTCCAAACCATCAAATATATGCGTTGCATAGATAATTGTAGCACCTCGCTCTTCACATTCCTTTCTTAGAAACTTCAGAAGGTCAGCCCTTGCTAGCACATCGAGGTCAACCGTTATCTCATCAAGAAGAAGAACCTAGATAAACAAGGAGGTAAAGTCGGCTTATATTAAGACATGTATGGGAAAAACGAGGAAGAAAAGATATCCTCAACAAACAATAACTTGCCCAAATGAGGAGTTACAAGCATTGTAATGGAAACTCATGATATAAGCGAGAGATATGAAGCAAGAAAAAGGGATACCTTGAATGGCCTCAGGAGACCCATGCAAATTTGCACCCGCCTTCTCTGGCCATCAGAAACCTTGTGCATCCTCCATGACAGATCAATGTCCAATACCTATCCAATCAAGATAACAAGTTGTAATGTCCCACTGCTGTCAGTGGCACACCTAAAGAAATAGGTTCTCAGAAATGCATCTTGAATAATTTGAAACTCACCTTGATTAGCTCAGCTCTTCTTTGAGGATCAATACCTGCCACCCCAAATATCATCTTCTCCGCAGAAATATCCATTTGTATCGGAACCTCAAAACCAGCAAAAGCAACTTCTCGCCTCCACTGCAAAAGAAAGACTTTTTATCAACAATGATCAACAAATAAAACTTCGAATATGAAAATCTCGAAATCCGGATAGTTACGTAAAAAAAAAATTCCTATCGAAATGTCCCAAACACACCATGGTATAGTCATGCCAAGCATATCATGCTCAATATTAGACAAACTAAAACAAACTATTCCACTTGATTATTATAGATGAGATCCAGTCAAACATTGTTCTCATAATTAATTTAAGCAGGGCCTCCTTTTACAGTTTAGGCTGCTCCCATTTCGCAGGCTGGAATCCTTTTTCATGTGGAAAAGAGCTACGATATGAAAGGAATATCCATTGCAATGCAACAAAGAATTTGTTTTTCTTTCTTGTTCTTCCAAGGATTAGATTGGCATATACAATAACACATTACTGGAGGGGGTAATGTTCCTCAACGTCTTATTGAAGACAAGAAATAAAACACCAGTTTCCAAATTTTAAATTAAACAGCAACAGTCAATAATAAGAAAAAAGCAAATTCATGAATGACTTGTAATTTCTAACCTCTCCTCCAAGATAAGAAAGATGTCCAGAAGAAGTTAAAGCAGTGTCGTGAAAAGCAGACCTTCCTAGAACACGAACCATTTGGGGTTCCACCATGTGTTTTCCTCCTAATATCTTCAGAATTGTAGTTTTCCCTTTACAACACAACAAAACAAACCCATTACTATTCTGGTGTTTTGCATACTAATACTATTATCTTATGAAAACAAACAAAGATCTAACCAGCGCCGTTGGATCCAACAAGAAGGCATCGATCACCAGAATTGAGGTTGAGAGAGAACTCATCGATCAACGGTTTAGACCCAGGAGGTGGGTGACCGTCGATTCCTGGGTACGTGAATCTCAGGCCGTTGATAACTATTGTTGGTTCTTGATGCTCCATATCGCCCATCACAACAATCTGAGAGAGCGGTCTCTGTTTTTAAGCTCTCAAGTCTCAATTTCCTACTTCTTCTTCACCTAACTCGATGGGAAAATTTTGGGGACATGGATCCTACAACGTGGCAAATTTTAATAGTACTACGTGGTCAGTTAACAACCGTTTAAGAGTAGCATGTGAGGGCGGGTCTTGTGGAACGAACGATCAAGAGGGATGGATACACGAAGGCAATTTAGGTATTGTGCTCTCAATATCCTATAACTGGGAACCTAAACTAATTAAACTAGATTTCATAGTTTCATAAAACATACATTTAATCCATGAATTCTTTGGTTCGTTTCTAACTTTAGTGTTTTTCCAATTAAAAAAAAAAAGTGAAAAGAGAAGCAGATAAGATGGGAAAGGAAAAAAAAGGCGTGTTTGGGTTTAAAAAAACCTACTAAGGCCCCGTTTGTTTGCTGGAAAGTAGTTTCATTTTGGAAAGTGAATTCCGGGGAAAGTGAATTCCAGGAAAGTGAATTCCGGAAAAGTATTTTCCGATGTTTGGTAGTGTAATGGAAAGTAAG
>Ga0307517_10007082_pt1 | contig 16443 bp, 16 predicted proteins | sample 23_EM_MG_FD_194515 | JGI IMG/M metagenome (GOLD analysis project Ga0307517, IMG submission 194515) | Populus trichocarpa ectomycorrhiza microbial communities from riparian zone in the Pacific Northwest, United States - 23_EM | ecosystem: Host-associated > Plants > Roots > Unclassified | place... | reverse complement strand
TATTTTGCACTTGGTAAAATTGAAATTAAGCTGTTTTAGTCTCTGGGAACACGAAAAATACATATATATTAACCAAATAAGCGAACTATATAACGGAAATAATACTTGTGCAGTTCAACAGCCATAGAGGGGTGACCATCTGCAGTTCCCCAAGGAATGGCGAAGTCCTCAAGAAATCATGATGATGATGAGGTGTGTGAGTCACAATAGGGTGTGAATCCTTATTAGGATTGATTGTGCTTGCTGGGAAGGGGAACGAGGAGGTTGGGAAGGTCTCAAACATGACATGCTTCCTTGGCATATCATCCTTGTCCTCTCTAGCCATAACAAATAGGTCCTCGTCGAGTGACACCAAACTATTGAATACTGAAGAGAAGAGTTAATATCGCACTGAGCTTCGCTATCCTTAGCATTATGACAAAAATGTACCTCGCTGTTGTTTCCTCGTTTCATTGACTAATGGCATGACACTCAGTGGATGAGTCTGTTGAGATCGGACAGCTTTCTCTGGAGTTCCTTTCTTCAAAAGAAAAGAGCAGATGATTACTTTCTGAACGATTCCAGCACACCCCATTGGTGACACTCACTTGGCATTGCTCGCATACGAATGCAAAGGGTTCAACATCCAAAGCGATTATGCAGGACTGATGATGCCATTCAGAGCAGCTCCTACATCGGACAGTAGGCATGGATTCATCATCTACTCAAGCGATTAACGCTCAGAAAACAACAGGCGCGCATTCACTCACCATCACCACCACATATACAGTTGAACACATCTGTACCTTTTACGACTTCCTTGCAAACAGGGCATATTTCGTGCGGAATGGGACTAGAATGTGAAACGATAGCACTGCTTGTGATATTTGCAGTCAAAGTAATCTCGATACGATTATATCCTGGACACCGATGGGCTGCTCTACCCGTATATCGTCCGCGACGGCAGTTAAGAGCGGGTTCCGAAGACAACAGGTAGGCATTTAGGAAGATTTGAAATTGATGTGATATATCACTGAGAGTGACAGGCCTTTCTGTTGCGGATTTCCACACCAATTCCTGACGATGTCCGCTTGGAAGTACTTTTTGGGGTAATATTTGTGGGGATGGCCGTTCCGAGGTTGGCGAGGATGGGGCACGGCCGCTCAAATCTAGTTCTTTAAACTGATTCTCAAGCAGATCAATCACATTGATATCGAATTCATCGGCATAAGCGCGTTGAATTTTCTCGCCTTGAAGGTTGTTAGTTGTTACAAGTGATATCATCAAGGATAACAAGAGTGGAAAAACTCACTTTCATAGTGGGCTTTGCAAGCACTGTCAAAAGTCTGACATAAATGATGAGTTGCTTTCGTGATTTCGACCACGGGAAAATTTACCCTTCCGCAAAGTTTGTGGAAAATAGCCTCTGCACTAGTATTGGATACGTTAGGTTGATGGTCAGATTGTTTTGGTATCTGCCTCAGGTCATCCGGATCGAAGCTTATTACAGGTTTCCCCTTACGACTGAAGATGACAAAATGCTAGAAGACATTCAGTGGTAGTGAGGCAGAAAGTCGCCACTTGGCGCTTACGTCTAATCCCACGGATGCCAAAGGGTATTTCATATCTTGAAGATAATCTAAACCAGACTGTAGAGGTGGGTTACTATCCCATGCGATATATATGTGGGTGTGGTTCGTACGGAGAGCCCAACAACCTTGGAAATTTTGAGAACAGTTGCAACGTTGCCAAAAGCGGCTTACACACCGTCTGGAGCCCTAAAGTCAGAATTTGCTTGAGATCCTTTTTAAGAGCCTGACCAAGGATATCGTGGATAGTCCCTTCGTATTCTGTTTTGGATCATACTGAGTAAAGCGGCGACAAAAAAAGATTTTCTACGGACCTCCATCGAAGACAAGATAAGAGAGGTCGGATTTAAGAGGAGAAACTCCAATGATCTGTGGGATATGTGGGTGACTAGTGATTGGATGGTCAGTTCTACATCATAGTTGAATATAAAGGGCGACCCCATACATAACTTTCTGGTTGAATCTGGCAGCTTCCGAGCACCGCTTCAATGGAACAGTCAGGATGAATATATGGTTCACTGTCATGGTAAAGCCTACCTCGCGTGCGCGATTGCCTTCATAGACCTTCATAGCGACAGTCTTTCCCGAAAATTTAGCACCGTGTAGCCGATATCCATGGCCCTTATGAATTTCTCGTTCTATAGAAATATCCTCGACAGAAATCTGTGCCATGGTCACCGAAAAGAACCACAATGCATACAGGAACGTACAACAGGGAAGCCTTTGATGATACTGTTCAAGCTTCGAGCTCTAGAATCTATATCAAACGTAAGCTTTGAACTAAGATACAAGTCACCAGGCCCCAAGGTGAGATATACTAACCTGTATTGCTTGATTCTGCCATGGCTATGAGAATATTGTTAAACGTTCCCCCATTGGATACACAATTCTGGGCGCCAGAGAAATGGGATGCACTAAGGAGCGTCAGTATACCATCAGAAAGTCAAGAAATCGCCATAACCTGAATGGGGTTGTGCGTAGAAGATCTAGGGAGGTCTGGGGCTGCTGGAAAGTGGGAATTGATCAAAGTCAGGGATAAGAGAGTTGTCCTTTTTGGCGCTCACGGAACCAGAGCTGCTCTCCTGCCTCGTATAGGGGGTCGATCTGGCCTGGGATGAGCCCTGGCTCGAAACAGATTTCTGTAGGACGAACAGTTAGCACAAGCGCATGTAAATATGACAATACGCCCTGCCTTGATGCGTTTCCGCGGGTTGGAGGGGAGCTCTTGCCAGTCGCAGGTCACCTCCCATTTCTTGCGATCCTCTGCCCGGCTTCCATGCTCGCCACTATCATTCGCATCCATCAAGGAAAATAATCGGGAGCTCAGTACAGGTGTTGGGGGGAAGAACAGAGAGGAATTAGGAGGCACTGTCACCTTGCCTGAAAACTAGGCCCAACCTATTTGAATGGCCAAAAGTAGGTGAAAAAAACGCGAGCAGATATCTATCTCAGCGGCGCCCGGGGGACAGTCACTTTCCACCCGCCAACTCTAATTTAAGCACAGCCATCATCCGACGAACGCACCTTTGTTAATTGTTTATCGGGAAACCCGGGGCTAATCTAGATGGTGACGTGAATTCATGCGTGTTGCATCGCAAGGGGGCTCGGGAGCCGGCGGCATCGAGAAAAAGGCCCAGGGTTGTTTTTTTTTTCCAAGGCCAGTTCCAAGCAGTGTATACGAGTAGCAACACACTCCCCAAATCGGGTCAGCGACACACAGGGTAATAAAGCGACACATAAGGTGAATTATCGACACATTTGTGTGTTCCTCCATTTCAGTGTGTCGATTGTACATGTGTTCGACACATCCAGATGTGTCCGGCCAACATGACATAAATGATGCGTGTTGTCGCGCGATGTGACGCGCCAGCCCGCATATGGTTACTACAGAGAGTCCAGGATTCATTGAGGGAGTTTAAAGGATATTGAGCACCCTAAAATATGGTATTTACTGCTTTGTGCGTGCTCTTCCAAGTCTTTATTGTCAAAAGAGTGAGCAGAATTCTATCAATTTCTATGTACTCTGGTAGTGATTGTAATATTCTGTAGACTTCGGCTCAAATTAAGTTACATGGCATAATCTTTTTTTTCACTAAGTCGTTCTGTACTCAGGTAAATGGGAGTGTAATTTGTAATCCTTATCTACAGGATACATATACGAGAAGCTATATTTACTACATAGGAGGAGGGCGTGGGAACTCCACCGCTCCCCCTTGATAGCCCTTTGCCAGTCGAGAGTAGTTAGCAATCTCCGCCAACACCGTGGATGTCCAAGCCACATGCCCCCTCCCCGATGCCGAGTCCTCGTCATCTCCACACCAGTAGTGAGCTGCGATGCAGTTCGTCGGCGCATGGCAGACATCGCTGCTGCTCGTGTCGTGGTTCTGCTGTGTCATGGTTTCCGCGTCCGGTTTCCTAAAGTTTATGGTTGGGCTGGGGTGTGATTTTGCATTTGCATTTGCATTCGGCTGTGGATATAATACTTGTGGTCGTGGTTGCAAGTGTGGTGACTCGGCCTTGCTGTTGCTGTCGACATGGACCTGCTGGGGTGCTTGTGAGGCTACAGAATGGAAACGTACCTTGTATCTGTCCACATAGCTCACTGTTATTAACGTGGGGTGTTGTTATAACCTAATCTTAATCTTATCAGCAGCGGCCCTGAACGCCTTGACCGGAACCTCGACAATATCACATATGTATGACTCGTTCGTCCGAGTCTGCTCTCACGTTTATGAGCCCTCAATTAACAGGTGTCTGATGGAATAGAACCGCCGTTATATATCCCAATATGTGCGTACTAATCCAATTCCAAATACTTGCTTCTTTGATCACAAGGAAGCTGTCTCCTCGAATTGTTAGTTCCCCGTCCTTTAAACCTTGATCGTCCGGAACAGACATTCCTTAGATATTTCAGTCCTAACCTGATCGCAAGAATCAGGACCCTATCTTCTAGAGTCCTCGGGCCAATGTGCCACTGATCGATAACAACAATCCCGTGCCGCGTGTTCATTGTACGTGGCTCTGGCCCATCGTTTTCTGCTATATATTGGAGGGCCATGATTGAGTCGTGTAAACGAATTTTGGTCTTGACCTCGATCTTGCTACTGATACACTCAACCTCAAAAGTTCACGATATGTCCGATGAGAAGAAGCCAGTCATATGTGATGGTGAGTCGATCAAACACTACGTTGGTGCGAGCGCATATATGCAAAAAAAAACTCTAGTCCAACGCGTCATCGATTCTCCCATCGCGGAAGTTCTCGTATTCAGCGAAACCATGCGCATGGGAACGCTATCCCAAAAAACGAAAGATTATCTATCCACCTTCGAAGAAAAGGCCAAGGAACCGCCTCTCGGCGCTGAGAAATACGTGGTGGTCAAGTCCCGACAAGACTTCCTCGACGAAATGACCCTCAGGCACGCGCATCATGACACTCCCAGCAAGCTTCCACCCTCCGCGACCCCGGAGCAGATCGCCAAGGAGCGCGAACGGCGTCTGAACGCGTTGACCACTCGCCATCGCGTCGTTTTCTCCCAGTGGCCTCGCGATCCCGACACAAAGGAGTTCATCAAGCCCGACAACAGTCTCGTAGGTAAGACTGCGGGGAACGGGCTCCAGCTCTGGGGTGCGACGATGTTCGATTTCTATGCTGTCTTGCGGCACCCGTCCATCCCCAACCTAAGGACGCTCAGCGTGGGGAGTAAGTTACTAGGATGGGTGAAGAAGGTCGGGGAGGATTATGAGTTGGCGAGGTCGAATTACGAGTGGGCTGAGAGAGAGGAGGATCCGAAGACGCTTGAGCCGTGTGATATCGAGGTTTTGATTCGGGAGGGCGAGGCGGAGATGAGGCGATGTATTGATTCCGGGGAGATTGAGGCATATGAGGCAAAGGAAAGGGAAGAATGGGAAGCTGAACAAAAGGAAGAGAAAAGGAGGGAAGAAGTGCTGGCGGCGTTTGAGAAGGCTTACCGCAAAGATCTCGAACAGATTTCGAAACCGCAATCAAATGATGTTCAGGAAGGCGAACGAGAGTCGAAGTCGGAATCGAACAACGTAGAAATGAAGGAGGCCGAGGGAGAAGAACAGAACAAGCAGGATACAAAGAGCGAAGTTCTGGATAACGGCGAAGAAAACACGATGGACAAGAAACTCGATGAGGACGATGAGAAGAAACGACAAGCATTTCCAATTCCGACGGACAAAATGGATGGATTCTCGGTGATGGGAGAGAAATTGGGAGACTGGGAACAGGAACGCGAACCGGTGAAATTCGACGACATGGAAATTACAGAATCGGCCCCAGAGGAAGGCGAGGCCAAGATGACATCGGGATCCAACGATGTTGAAATGAAGGACGAAAGGGAACAGACTTTGGCATCCGAATCGAAGGACGCAGATGAGGAAGAACCAGCGACGGAATCCAAGGGCATCGAGGCAAAGAAAATCGCGCTGGAGGCTAAGGACGTCCAGTTGCCAGAGGACGAAGAATCCGATTTTCCGGAGAACCACGAAATTGTACGAATTTTTAATTTCCTGTCCATCGTCCACTAATGACCACGTCGTCTAGACATATCCAATCGATTCTCTCTTCAACAAAAATTGTTACCCAACAGGTTGGGTTCGAGATCCATTCACGCCAAAGCTGGATAAACGGCCGCTCGCAAAACCGCAAAGCCTCCAAAAGTACATCCCGCAATGGTTCCTTCCAAAGAAGCTTGTCGTCCACGATCCTTGGAACTTGCTTGATGCGACGAGATGGCGATCGGATACGTATAAACCGTGGACACGGAAGGAGGACATTACACACGTCTACAACTTGCAGCACTCGACTACGTATGCAGAGCGGAGAAGGGAAGATCACGCTGCGGCCGTAAAAGAGTATGAGACGTTGAGGAATCGACGGAAAGCCTTCCTTAAAGATCCCCACTCGAAGACTGAGCGTCCTAATGGGTTTGAGATGGCAGTAGGAGAGCCTCAAGATGACGAAACCATAGTGATGGCATATGTCGTCCTACCTGAAATTCCTTTTCCAGTTCCAGTGGCAGAAGCTCATCTCTATCTCTCGCCCGCGCATGCTATCGGGGCCGGCAACCACTCCTTCGTTTACGACGCCGAGTTCGAAGTCCCAAGATCTTTTCTCGTGAAAGAGGAATTGTGCATGGATTGTGTTCATTCCGACGTCGAAGAGCAGCTCAAAGAACGAGTCGAAGACTTGAAGCACGCGCGTCCTGGGAGGTTCATCACAAAGACGACAGTTATTCCACCATATATGATGACATGCGGGCCCGGAGACGACGAGACCATGTATCTCCTCGAAGAAGGAAGCGAAACCACGACGACAGAATACGAAGGTCCATACGACGTGGTTATCCAGAGCCGTGTCCGATATCAAAATCTTGAACGCGCACCGTACTGTGAACACCTCAAAGCTCGCGAGACCTCCATTCACCCTCTAACCACGAAGGTGTCTGTGGCTGCGAAGCTCTCTCTCGAGCACGACGAGCACCTTCGACTCGAAGCCTACAATTACCAACGCTTCCCGAAACATTTCTTTGAACATTGGAGCGGGTACAACATCATTCGACCCTTCCACCAACCGGTTCCGCTGGGCGCCATCGTCCCCCAGTTTTACGGTTACTACAAGATAGATAAGGCATCACGAGGCGATCATAAGGAGTATATGAGCCCTATCCTTTTGATCGAGAAGTGTGGCACACCTATTGCGTTCGATGAGCTTTCTATCGACGACAAGTAAGTTACATTCCATTTCTTTAACTTTAAAGTTCTTTGAAAGCTCACCTAAATCCTCAGACAAGAATGCGCCAGCCTCCTCTATCGTCTCCACGAAGCTGCATGGACGCAAGGATCCGTATACGAACGCAACATCCTCAGACAGCCAGGTCCGATTACCGCATTCCCGGCCGAGAGGGAGCTGAACAAAGCCAAACGCGGGGGGTATGGCGAGAATTGGAGCTACAGAATGATCGACTTCGGAAGGGCTGAATATGTTGGGGATCAAGACAAACGACAAGCACAGGATACCGTTCGACTCGATGCGTGGAAGATGGATAAATGGGCGAATGGATTTCAGGACACTTTCGGATAACGAAATCTGATGTGTTCGTTGTACAGCGTTTTTGAGGGAGGTTTTGATGGAGTTTAGGATGAAGCGGAAGATGGTTCGTCTTGAAGGAGAAATTTTAGAGAAAATGAAATTGCAATTTTGCGCACGTGACAGGCTCTAACCTTCATGCCGATTTTGAATTTGAACGATATTCTCTTTGGAGTGGCCCAGACGGAACTGTGATGTCTTTGGGCTTATTTTCGTTACTCAGTGGAATTCGTCAGACGAGGGTATGCTTACGTGGGCGTATCAATACGAGTGGGCACTAGGGTCATCCTCAGATGAAAGTACATGATATTTATTATTGCATGGGTACACGGATTACGGCTCCCTTCTCATGTCATATTTTGTGTAGTTCACCTATAAAGCCTTGTGTTGATAGAGCCAATTATTGACCAAAGAAATCGAGGCATATTCAATGCTTGAATAAGTGAAGGACCACGTTTTATTGTCGAGAACAAGCAAGGGTACTCGGGTATCATAATGCCGGACGTGATCCTGGTTAGTTAGTCCGGCCTGTGGCCACGAAAAAACAAAATGGAACCCCCCAATTTTGGACAAGCGATAAGAAGGACGAAGAAAGAAAAGAAAAAGACGCCACGGGTAAGTCTGGCACTCGAGATAACGCGCGAAAAATGATGCAAATGCCTCTGTTCTTGTGATACATCCCCAAACTTAAGTGGAACCCCTTGATCTATTCGTCTGGCTCTAACCCAGAGGAGGAGCGGATCAGCTGTATAGCATTACTGGACCTGGGTGTGATCACGCATGGGAAATCAAGTGGCTGACTATAAATGCCACATATAGGTAAGCAATTCCAGGGAAGACTATCAATGAAACTTACCATACGGTCCCAAGTAAGTATTCCCTCTTGGGCTCAATTTCCCGATGATTTTCATCCAATTTTTTTAGCAAGTTAAATGTTGACAGAACAGACGCAGCGGTGAGCATGAGAGTCGAATGGGCGAGGTGTTTTCCAGCGCAAACTCTACCAAGACGGTGTTGGTGATGTTAGACATTATGTTATGGACAAGTGGATTCTGGAAGGAATAAAGAACGAATTGAGCATGCTCACCTCCTACCAAATCCAAATGCGATGTCCATCGGGTCCCTAACTGAAGGGTCCAGTTTTCCGTTCTTTAAAAAGCGCTCTGGCCGGAACTCGCTGGGTTCTGGGTAGTCTCGTTCATCCTTCAACATCGCCCTATGGAACAAAGTTGGAAAGCAAGGTAAATTTAGTATTTTGCGACGGAGGCACTCTCACCATTGGTTGGGAATCACAATAGAGTTTGCAGGGATATGATAATCGTTGTAGAGATCGTCGCTGGTCGACTGATGCGGAACGCCTTGACGAGATAAGGACATTGAGCTTAATACCGTTTGGGAACTAAAAAGAGGCCTACCTATGGGTAATACAGGCTGCCATCTGTAAGAAGCAGAAGCATGTCTAGCGTGAGGCAGAGAATCCCTGAAGCAAACTCGACCGTACCGATAAACTTCCTTGACGAGCGCCGAGAGGTATGGAAGCGAGTCAATGTCACTATGTTCGGGAAGCCTTCCACTGAAGACTTTGTCGAGTTCTTCTTGAGCCTTCTTCTGCACTTGGGGATAGCAGACCATCGCCAAAAAGAATGTCCCAAGAGCTGAAGCTGTCGTATCTGCTCCCGCTGGGGTAACGCTCCGTTGGCCGAGAAGAAAGGATAATAGGCAAAGTGCGGACTCACCCACATACGCCATAGCTGCAACATCTTTCAGAAGCTCGACGTCTTGGTTAGGGTTGTCGGAGTGTTCAATCTCCCTCAGTGCCTCAGAGACAAACGAGGGATCATTGTCACCATTTGCCTGAGCAGGTGTCATCAAGGAATCAGAATTGGACCAGAGAAATAACCATGGAGTAAATACCATTAATTTTTTTGTTTCTGCAAACGGAGCATTGCGAATCCTATCCGATTGTGTCCGCATCATGGCAGCCTTTCTATGGAACTTGGCACCGGGGAACCAATCCGGGACATACTTTAAGATAGGAAGAATATCTACGAGGAAAGCACCAGCTTTCGAGAGTTCAGCAAGAGCCACAATGGCTTCTTCTGCAATTGCAATATAGGGATCGTTATATGGGCGAACACTGATACTGTAGGTCATCGATAGCGTGGTTGAACCTACAAGACTAAGGGATGCGAAGAAAATGAAAGGCCTGTTGACAAGATATACGGTAAATGGAACGTACGTGCGAGCGTGCTGCAAAAAATCACTGGGCTTCTGCAAGAGTTGACCGAGTAAACGCCTGACATACGGGATATGGCGGGGCCGATTAATACAATTGTTGCTGAAGTGTTTTGTAAATATCCGGCGACTTTCCCGCCAGACACCTCCATAGGGAAGCATAACGAAGAGAAATCCCCAACCGGATCTATGGCTTCATTAGTCCTATTTTCTTCAAAGCATATACAAAGGACTTGCAACTCATGGAACATCGTAAAGTGTGGCCTAATTGAAGGAAATATTTTTACGAATTCACCTGAGGAAAAGGGGAACTTACCTGCTGGAGTAGATACCGGATTTTTTGTCAAGGAGGTCGACGGCGACTTCATACGAATTCAAAATAATAATAGATGTCCCTAAAGCGTTGACGTGAATAATGTCGGAGTCTGTGTGAGGTATGAGATGAATATTGTGCGCCGTATCAACCACGGACTGTATTCTTTTCCCCACTTCGTAAATGTCTCCCATTCGGCTGTGGTGGGCATTGAAAAGAGGTTTCCGATAACAGGAAGCTTCCTTGGCCCAGGGGGAAGGAGCCCCTGTTGACGTTGGCCACTCCTCCAGTACACGACAAAGATACCAAGAGTCCCAAGAATGAAAGTAAGCTGAGGCAGTGACATCTGTGGAATGGACGGGGGAATATTGGAGTGGCGTTAGTGAATCCAATCCTCCGTGAGAGGTTTTGTGTAGACGACAGCGAATACGGCCCCATTTGAAGGTACTCCAGCGGATAGTTGTACGTACTTGATGCCCGCTCTGGTAGGGCCGAGGTTAATGTTGTACGGAATATCGCAGTCGATTTGAGCTCAGAGATGCCACGGGTTGTCATGAATGAGAGTCCTGTTCCATGCACGGACGAAGGTGAGCCATAGTGTGGGGCCAATTTTTCCTTTCGTGCTGTATGTAAGTACTAATAGGGACTTTACACTGCTGCATCGTTCAGGAAGTCCTGTCAACCCGAGCGAAACAACGTCATTCTTTGATGCTCGGAAACCGGCAATACCCGCCGAGTGAAGCACGGTCCGATATTCCAGTCGATCAATCATATAATCTTAGCAATTATTGCCTTCTATCGCCACGCAATGTACTTAACCCCCTCGAACGACTTTGTTCTCAAATTCTCACAGGATAGAATAGAGACCAACAATGGACAGTGTTTTATTACCACTAGACCTTGTTCGACGCTCCGTAACAACAAATTCCTAAGAACAGAGCTCTAATTTTTGAGGTCACCGCCTCCCCAGCCAGTTTCTTACTTTCCACATCATCGAAAGCTCTCATTTCCAGCTGTAACATAAATTTTCAGGATGTTGGGGCTAGGTGAGTGAAAAAGCCTTCCTTTTCTTTGGAATGCTAACACGGCTCGGATACTTCTAGTAAACGCGAGGTGCGCCGATCCTCTTCCAATTTCCCCACACGTATCATTGCTGCTCAATAAAATCATACCTTACAGATTTCCATCTACCCTGGGTATCAGAAGTGGCCGAAAATCCCCCAGGCATTCGCCATATCCCATTTGAAGTCACAGAAAAGCTTTCTGGACTGTATAGCCCCAGAAGATCTCGATAAAAATGCTGAGGAAGACATGTCCCGCACCCCCGTATTCAGTTCAAAATCCAAATGGACACCCTTCGTCCTCGCCAAGGTTTGCTACGAATGGAGATCCTTCTCATTCAAAACGCGCCAGCTTTGCCAATCCATCGCCATAAAATAGGTGCCATCTTCCTCGCGCGAGAATATGGATTGCCAATATCCCTTCGATATCTGGCTGGTAGCGAGGAGGAACATGAAACCACTGTATTTTTCGACGGGGGGCGCTCTCACCATTGATTGGGAATCACAAAAGAGTTTGCGGGGATATGATAGCCGCTGTAGAGATCGTCGCTGGTCGAGTAATGCGGAGCGCCTTTGCGAAATAAGAATACTATTTATTAATTAAAAAGAAGCCTACCTTGTGGTGTTACAGGCTCCCATCTGGAAGAAACAGAAACATATTTAGCGTGAGGCGGAGAGTCCTTGAAGGAAACTTGATCATACCGATAAACGTCGGGACAGACAAGAGTAGACACACACACACAGAAAAAAGAAGCGACACACGAGAAAGAAGACGACACAACATACCAAAACCCAACACAATTGATGCCAAGAGTGTATTTTGGATCAACTGGTGTGTCGAATCTTCGTCCATGTGTCTGAGCTCAAGTCTACTGTTCAAATTCGACTGAGTACCTTCGTGGTCTACTGGACTTGTGAAATTCAAAAAAGTGGCTTTTTTTTGTCGAACTCTTCTGTGGTCGCATAAGTATTTTATTCTTAAGGCGGGCTAAAACACATTTCGGATATACTAAGTACATAATTTATAAGACAGAGGGCGACGCCTCTTTGCCCTCATCGCGTTCGCCTACTTGGGGTGTGGCCCATCTGCTCGGTACCCCATGCCGTTGCTTGACTCGCCGCTCGTTTTGTGTTTACCCAACCTTGGGCTGATCCCTGGCTGATCCTATCGTTTTGGGGCTCACCGTGTTGGCGGTGGGTTGGTCCTGCCATTATGTGGTTCATCCCAACGGCAACAGCGTTGGCGATGGGCTGATACCGCCGCCGCGAGGTTCGCTACCTCTGGCATTGGGCTGGTCCTGCCAATGTAGGCCTCACTTGCCACTGGCACATTGGCAGCGGGCTAGTACCACCGTTATTGTGCCGGTCCTGCGGTCATTGGGTTTGCTACATAGGTGTTGGGTTGGTTGCGCCGTCGTAGGGTTCACTGCGTAGGCATTGGGTTAGCCCTGTGGTTCACCAAGTCAGCGGTGGGCTAGTACCTCCATAGCGGGGTCCCTACCTTGTCGTTGTCCTGGCTTGCCATGCAGGAGCAGGGTTCTCCTGGGTGTTGGGTTCACATCATTGCCGCTCACCTCTTCCTCATAGGCTCCCCTGCGGAATGCACCACCCCGAGGCTACTTTGTCATCTCACCACCTTTGTTCTCAATTCCGTTGTCGGTGTTGCTGGCTTGCGTCTGGAGGTGTTGTCATCTAGACCAGCCCACATCCCTCAATGAGGGGAGGGGCAAGAAAAAAGCGTGGGGTGGCGGGGCACGAGCATGGGCAGCAATGGTGGTGGGGGAAAGAGAGAATCGACGGCTGTAATCGGAGCTGTCACACTTGTCACACCATTCGGAGTTTTGAATTCACGAGGACTCAAAAAGTGCAAAATGACGAAGCGCAACACAGCATTCCCTGGTGTGTCGCTGCTCAGCCCATGTGTCGCGATCCTCGTCTGTGTGTGGGTGTCTACTCTTGTATATCCCCGATAAATGTCCTTGATGAGTGCCGAGAGGTATGGAAGTGACTCAACATCATTATGTTCTCCATTGAGGGCTTTGTCGAGTTCTTCTTCTGCACCTCGGGATACCAGACCATCGCCAAAAAGAATGTCCCAAGAGCTGAAGCTGTCGTATCTGCTCCGGCTAAGGTAACGCTCCGTCAGCCAAGAAGAAGGAAGAATTGAAGAACAATCCAGAGAAATGACCATGGAGTAGATACCATTAATTTTTTTGTTTCTGCAAAAGTAGCATTGCGAATCTTTTCCGAATGTGTCCGCATCATGGCAGCCTATCGCTGGAACTTGGCACCGGGGAACCAGTCGGGGACATACTTTAAGATAGGAAGAATATCCACGAAGAAAGCACCAGGAATCGCGAGTTCAGCAATAGCCTCGATGGCTTCTTCTGCAATCACAATATAGGGACCGTTATATGGGCGAACATAGGTCATCGACAAGATGGTGGAACCTACAAGACTAAGGAATGCGAACAAACAAAAAAGTCGGTTTACAGGAGATACGGTAGATGGAACGTACGTGCGAATGTGCTGCAAGAAATCATTGGGCTTCTGTAAGAGCTGACCAAGGAAGCACCTGAGATACAGGATATCACGCGGCCGATTACATAAGTACCTCCGGCCGGCACGACCAACTGGGCCACTAACCTAGGGTTAGGTCCCGCTTACCGTACGCCAATCAACCATATACTTCCATATTTAGCAATTATTGCCGATCGCAACCTTGTATTTTCCCAACATGATCTATCTTCCAGTCGCCACCCCTGTAATGCCCTCGAGCGACCTTGTTCCCAAATTCTCACCGGATAGAATAAAGACTAAAACCGAACAGTGTTCTATTACCACTGGACCCATGGCTACCTTGTTCGACCCGCCGTGACGACGAATTATTAAGAATAGAGCTCAACATTCGAGGATCACCGCCTCCCCAGCCAGTTTCTTACTTTCCACATCATCGCAAGCTCTCATTTCCAGCTGTAGTAATAAATTTTAGGATGTCGGGGCTAGGTGAGTAGAAAAAAAAAACTTCCCTTTCTTTGGGACGCTAACACGACTCGGATACTTCTAGTGAACGCTGTGGGGCTCTCCTTGCAAAACATCGTACAGAGAGCGCGAGGTGCGTCCATCCTCTTCCAACTTTCCCACACGTATTATGGCTGCTCAATAAAGCCATATCTTACAGATTTCCGTCTAACCTGGGTATCCGAAGTACCCCAAAGTGGGCCCCCACCCCCAGGCATTCGCCATGTCCCATTTGAAATCACACAGAAAATATTTCTTGCCTGTATGGCCCCAGAAGACCTTGATAAAAATGCCGAGGAAGACATGTCCTGCACCCCCGTATTCAGTTCAAAATCCAAATGGACACCCTTCGTCCTCGCCCAGGTTTGCCACGTATGGAGATCCGTCGCATTTGACACGCGCCAGCTTTGGCAATCCATTGCCATTGTCGGACCGAATAGGTGCCATCTTCATCGCGCAAGAATATGGATTGCCAATGTCGGCACCCATCCCATTGACATCGGGCTCGTACAAAAGTCCGATAGCGAGGAGGAACGCGAGGCCATTATGGAGTTGATGACACTCTTCGCGCAGCGAGTGGCGTCGTGGCGTTTGGTTGCGTTCACTTTCTACGGACCCAAACCCCTGACCCCACCGAACCTTTTCGTCCAATGTATTACAGCGCTCGCCCAGGAAAAAAATCCTAATTTGTCCCACGCCCTCTTCGATTTCGATCCACATCCCTACGATGGCGCCCAACGGTGGGAGGTATCGACCATTCTCGAAATTTTCAACGCTCTGCAGAATACATCTTCGCTGGTGGCGCTCGACTGGAGCGCAGCGTTCACACCGGGCCTCAAGTTTTCCAGGAACCTTGTCCATTTCGACCTCGCATCACCCATTAGCATTGAGGATCTCATCGAGAATTTAATTCGCTTACCGCAGTTGCAGTATCTTTACGCGAGAAACGTGACACCGACGATTATGCCTATTCATGATGCCGCAGTTGTCCACCAAGACGACGACATGGACGTGGATATGGAGGACACCCCTCGCGTAGTCCTTCCCGCCCTTCTACACCTTTGTGTCGCTTTCAACCAAGTCGACCCCGCACCCTTCTTTGATCGTGTAACACTCCCATCCCTCGTTTTTCTCGAGCTTGTAGGGCTCGATCCCGAAGACATTCATCTCGTGCGCCAGCTGTTGCAGGTCTCCCGATGCACGTTGGACGGTTTCCTAGTTTCCTTAAATTTGCCAACGACCGAAGCACAAGTCATAGATTGGCTCCAAATGGAGGAGCTGCAGTGTGTTGAACGGCTATCCATTGACGCAGATATCACCGACGACGTTGTCAAGATGCTCCACCGACCCGCGCTACATGGGGCCAAAGCGGCCACTGGGGAAACCTATTTCCCAAATCTGAAGGAACTGACGCTAAAGTTCCAAACTGCGGGAATTGATGATGGGGATTTACTCCGCATGTTAGGTTCGAGATTCTGGACGACGTTCGATGAGCCGGGTTGGCGGAAGGAATTAAGTACTGCGAGCGTGTTCGTGTCCCCGGAAGACCTTACGGCGCGTATGAAAGCATATGAGCTGATGTTCAGGCAGAATGCTAAGCTGAATAGGGATGGTTGGCGGGGTTATGACAAGAGGAGGCTGGAATTTTTGGAATTGAGCTAAAACAGTTTTAATTCATCCCTTCAGTTCCCCTTTTTCTGAGGGCTCCCACCTTATCCTCCCCTCGAACTTGTATTTACCCTCTCCAACATGTTGTACAACTCGATTCACTTTGTATATATACTGATTAATATTGGGCGGTCTAGTGCTTTATCTTACCATCGGCATCGGCATTGTAGGTAGTGTTACGGACCATGCTGTACCTGGATAATTTCTGTCCTCCACCCACATCCCACGGGTGCATAAAGACCAGGAAGAAGGGCCTCGGCGGTGTTCCTGGCTTGCGAAATGGAATGTCGTATGTCAAATATGAATTTCTTCTAGTTCTGGCATGTTCTGGCCGACACATCAGCAATTTGTCAAAATAGTTCCCAGTTTCCGCTGGTTTCTGAGGTTTTTTGGGTTTCCGGGAACCCAGGAACCTGGAAACCCGGAAACCCCCAAGTTACATGATGCAGATAGACTACGCTAC
>Ga0307517_10007081_pt1 | contig 16444 bp, 27 predicted proteins | sample 23_EM_MG_FD_194515 | JGI IMG/M metagenome (GOLD analysis project Ga0307517, IMG submission 194515) | Populus trichocarpa ectomycorrhiza microbial communities from riparian zone in the Pacific Northwest, United States - 23_EM | ecosystem: Host-associated > Plants > Roots > Unclassified | place... | reverse complement strand
GATCGATATGTAATTGTGAAATCAGTGACTCGTTTGATCTACCAAGTTTCTTCCAGCTCCATGACCTGGACCGGTACGCCGTTGCGAACCTAGCGGGAACAACTGAAAATAACTGACAGCGTCTCTATCAAAACAGCGACGGTTACTGGGGACCTGATGAAATTGAGGCGATTTATGGTGTCCATCACATCTACTCCCAAAAAAAATCCAAGGTTCTCGTACCCCCAACCGATCCAGTCCCGTTCACGTCTAACATCATTTCCCTTTGGCAGGATGAAATCGAACATCAGAAGAAAGCTGAAACCATTGTCAACACAGTACTCGACCTAGTCGACAAGGATAAGGATGGGCGCATCTCTCTCGAGGAGTTCAAAATCGTGGGCTTGGACGGGTTGCCCAACTTTGACCAGCTAGGCGCAGAGGGTCATCATTATGATGTCGAAAGCGGTCCGTACCGCTTTGCTATGTCACTTTTTTCACCCACACTGAATACCCTTTTTCGTTTCCCAGAATTCTTTTTGCATCATGAAGGTATGATCGACTCCACACGAACGGTATCTCGGATCCCTCTGACTCCCATGACAGAACAATTTCATTCGACACCCGAGACCCAGACAGATGAATCCTACAACCATCCCGAAGATATCGAACACTTTGCTCATCATGAAGCTATTGAACGCGAAGAAGCGCGCAGGGAGGCAAAGTACCAGGGTATCACTGTGGAAGAGGCATTAGCCCAACATAACCCTGACGCCGAACCCAAAAAGCCTAAGGTTACGAGGGTTACACCCCCCGAGAAGCAGGACCCCGAGGTCAAGTATGGTGACGCCAAAGAAGAGACAAAGGCCGAATGGGGCGCTGGTGACGAGGGATTCAAGATTCCAAAGACGCCCGCAGAGAGACTCAGGAAAAACGTCCCATACAAGGTGAAGTGTCCACTTTCCTACTCCACACCTGCCGCATACCAATCGCTAATAAAAAGAATTCCCGAATGCAGTATAAGTTCAGGCGGACCTGGGGAGACTTCTGACACCATCACGCCTTTGGTCCTCTCGGGATCGTACCCGTCTCATTGTCTTTTCATATAGCATCTTTTTTATGGCTCAATCCCGTATTTTCTGGGGTCTCTTCAATATGAACGGATTAATCCCTGATAAGTTGATCTACCGTGCGTCAAACATGTCGTCTATCAAACCCCTCTCGACGGCCACCCAATCAACAACCCCACCGCTTGCGTAGATGCTCTCGTAACTTGTGATGCTGACACTGGAGAAGAATGGAGCGAGATCTCGGATGCTCTCAATGTTCCGTACGGCATTCAGCATCGGCCTTCGAGCCGGATGCGAGCCATCAACAAAAGTGGAAATCGGCTGTACCTCGACAGGCGTTGCGGTGGCCTAGACCCATGGGTGATGTTATCAGGGAGCTAGTTTTCAGGATCATTTCAGCCCACCTTAGCTTCTACGGAAGGCGTACTCATAGCGACTTCCGCGAGGCGGTCCATCATCGCTTCAGGTGACCAATTATCCGGCCGGTATACAGCATCAACCGTATCTGTAACAAACACCCATTGGTGGCTGGATCCGTGTCAGTGGCGGGGTACAACTATGACAGATCCGATGCTTACACCTGGAACTCTTCTGTTTGTAAGACTAGAAGAAGGTCTAGAAACTTGCATGCGGATAATATGAGAGGCAGTTCATCCGAACCATCAACAGGCGTGTGCAGCAGCGCTTGTTCGAAAAGCCGATACTGAACAGATAATGTCAGCGTGCGTAAGCCGTTGTGACTAATGGATTTCCACACCATTTCCGTTAAAATCACGGGCCAGAAACTCGTGAGGTTATGGGCGGACAGGCGACACAACAACACTCGTATACACATGTACACTTCGCTCTGCACGATTGGCGTGGAGACATTACGAAGCGTGTCCACGAGCTTTTCTTGTATAGATGGCAGCTGAGTCAGGAAATGATTTTTATCCCCCGTGAAAAGGACGAAGGATAGCCTCCGAAGACTGAGAGCGCGAAGCAGCATTTCCTGTTCCCGATTACTAAAAATGTTTGTAGATGGCGCGGTAGTAATCTTTCCTATAATGAACACATTGTCACCGTCACATTCCGGGTGAAAATGAAAATGGGGGAAACCTAATATCTCCGCGAAGGCGCTCTTGTCCGTTCCAACCAATGCGCGTACGATCGGGCGCCACTTACTTCCCGCTGCGGACGACGAGCTGAAAAATCTGCCATCGTTCAACGCATCCGAGACGGGGCTGCGCCAAGCCTTGAGCGCGATGCTCAACTTGCTCATCTCCTCTAGAAGTACCATAGCGGCAGCGTCCAGGTCCAACGTTCTATTTCGGCTCACTTGTAAATCCGCGTAGGTCAAAGGGTTAATCGGTGGCTAACCTTGTCTTCCCCTTCAGGCTAGGGGTTACGATGTAATACACCATGTTTATACACGATGCCAACACCTTGTCGTTGTCCATGAGGAATCTCCTCATGTTCGGGACGACCTGCTGGGCGATGTACTGGGTTACCTGGATTGGGTGTGTTAACATCTCTCCGACTAGGGGGAACCAGGGGTAAATAGGGGCACCTGCTCCCCAGCCTCGGTCTCGGGGTGAGGTTTATTGTCCCAAGGATTCGGGGAGAACGTCTCTTCGAGCTTCGAATCAGAAGCAACTGGGTAGAAATGAGGAAGGGTCCGCCAAGGAGAACGATAGGGGTACCTCTAGGAATGGGAGAATCCCTCCCATTCACTGCAGATAGGGTGTCCTTGGTGGTTCGCCGGATCCAGGTACCAGCATCGAGCCTGCTTACAGAGATGACACAGGAGTCTACGAGTTTACCATAGTTTTCCTCCATGATTGGATTCAGGCGCCATATATCGCAGTAATAAACGGTAGGGCTCACCTGAAGCTCCTTCCTTAGCCGCCTATCATCCAGCGCTGCGGTCTGGACCACCTTGTCTGCGAGCACAGTTAAGCATCTATTTTTCGGTGAGTGGTGTACCAAAACCTAGCGCAACGTAGCCGCCAACCTAAGGGTGAAATATCCTTGCGATTTCAGGTCCTTCAATCCAATTACAACTTCTTTAACCAGTTGCAGAAATCGGTTCCAGACTTGGTTAGCCACAGGACCCTCAAGCTGGCCAAGGTACCTCTCCAGAAATCTGAACAAAACTGCATCGGTCCTGCTTACAATTGTGAGCGTCTGAGGGTCGGGAGAGTGGGAGTAATTCATTACAATGCGGTGTTGGATATTGATTTCCTGTGCTTATCTGGTATAGTCGGCAACCGCAGGTATATGCTTTCACAAAGCATGTGAACTACTGCTTGGGCGCTAGAAGTCAGGGCGTCTACCAACTCGAACGCGCCCGTCGAATCGGATTCTAGTTTCTGTACGATGCATTTTTTGAGCTGTGGCCGCAAAGCACGGAAGGTAGATCCGTACCGAAGATTCCCCACTCCAACAATCGATGATGGATTCCAAAACATCGGCAGAGCGTTCCCGGAACAAATGTTCAAGTACACGCCGACATCTTGTCCTGGTTCTATTGTAGATGTGTGACAGGGAGTCATCCTTGGACGTCCAGGGTTGAGGGGTCCTCCACTCGAACGTGACCCACATGCTGTATAGCACAGACACGCCCCGATGAAGTGAACGATACGCCGAGGAACGAGCCTAGTATACCTCCTAATCAGGCGCTTGTTAATGTCGCCCTCGCATCGACTCACCGCTAGTTGTTCTTCTGGGACATATGCAGGGTTTTCTGACCCAAATACAGTTGAAACATATCCGAAGAGCCCAGTGCCATCTGTCGCGGACTTTTCCGCGTAGCTACTGTCGTCTTCAGTGTCCGCAGCCTCGATTTGTTTCGATAAATTGAGCAGTAACAGGCGCTCGATTGCATGGAGGAGCATAATAAGCTCCGCGTCGCTCGCTACCGAGAGGATGTCCTGGGTGTCCGAAACCTGGGTGCGAGCAGACGCTGTGTCATTCGTTGCTGATCGTAGTTGTCTGCATATGCATTCGATCAAGGGTTCTACCGCAGGATGAAGGGCCAGATGAAACTGCGGAATAGTCATAAGAACAAAGTCTAACCAGTGCTGGAGCAGGGGACGGTTCGAGAGTGTTCCGATCCCGTCGATAAGTGTCTGCGTCAACAATGGGTTCATATTATATGACTGCGGCGCCGCCTCCCGTTCGGTGTCTGGGGTTTGGGTAGTCTCGGAAAGAAGATCCATGCGCGGTTGGTGAGTCATTAGAAGCTGGGATCCTAGTGTCGCAAGCGCAGATATGACCGAGTGCAACAGGTGCAAGAGTTTATTCTGGAGGTCGAGTCGGCCGGTGTGAACACACGCATACAACTTGGTCACGATCACAGATTCGACCGTTTCAAGAGCTGTCCGGTCGACCTCACCACGAGCGATGATAGTCTGGAGGAGATCAATGGATAGCGACTGGGTGGTTGTGTTGAACTTGCGCATAGCTGCAAGTCGTGGGTTGTTTGGTTCGGACTGCAGAAATCTACTAACATCAGTAGACATCTCGCACATTTGGGTAGGCCTTACTGTATCAAGATATCCAGTACCGCCTCGAGATAGGTACCATCTCCAGGGGCCAACCCAGCTAGTTTATCTCTTAGCAGAGGTGGTAGGCATGTAACATACCACTTACAACTTTCTACGCGCTTTACAAGACCCGGATGCAAAGACCGCCTGATGGGAGTAGAGTTGGTGACTTTCACAAAACCCTGCCCGCCAAATCGTACGACAGACAACAACGTGTCCAAGAGGTGGTTGATCAAACGCTGGTCCATCGATGCATCGTACGTGAAATCTTGTAGTTCTCTATCGTTAATCTTCGTGACAGACCGGGACCTGCGCACCGAAGGGTCTAGGAGATCGAAAAGAATCGGATCGAGTACCCTAGCAGTGGTGATTAGTCTCACCGAGTGATACACCACCCAGCGGCTCACCTTAGGTAGGACTTCAGGCTACACCGCATCCACATTTCACCGATGTGCTTGATCACCGTGTCGTCGCTCCTGAGGGTATCCAGAGTGATCATCATTGGGACCTTGAATCGGAAACCAGGAAGGAGGTTGTCATCTTGAGTTGTATGTAAGTCCAAAGATGCGATCTTCGTATGAGACAACCGACCTGTCAGTCTCCAGAGCACCCCGAATGCTTCGTATGCTCCGCGATTATTACGGGATTGTGGGGAGGCTAAACTTTGCGAGAGTACAGCCTCTACATGAGGTCGTGGATTGGCGTTCTCCAATTGCCAGACCAAATTGACCGCCCGAACATGGTAAACTGCACATTCAGGGCGCAGGTACCTCAATAACTGAAAGAGGTCACTTTCCCGGAGTCTGGGGGAAAGGAAGAACTGACCATTGTCATCATCTTTGAGATAGTCAACCGGTTGTCGATCGACAATTTGGGTTGTATCGACTGTGAGTGATGGAGGGACACTGCTAACGAAACGACACGATCGACCATCGTAAAAGCTGAATCCTGTAAATCCGGAATGAAACTCGACACAAAATGTCCCATAGGGTTTTACGTACGGGATGTTCCACTGACTCCAGCACGACCGACAGCCATCCGGACGGGTCCCAGTCAACATTGAATGGCGCATCCAACTTTTGGTCCATGCGACCAAGTAAACGCATAACCAGTAAGATGGATTGGGTAAAAGTACTTCTCAACGGGTGGGCAAGTTCCTGTGTACAACTCATTAAACTCGTGGCAGCGACGGTCGTGAGGAACGTAAGGTCCTCAAAGTTGGTCACGAAAGGTTGGTCAACACATGCTCTCTGGGTAGGGTTGACGGGGGGATTCTCGATACCATAGAAGGAGCAGGCGAATTCCAGAGGTCCTTTAGGTGGGAGAGTCTGTGACCTTTCTTGGGGTTGGGGTCTCAGTTTCAAAGCAGTAGCAGGGATATGCCGGAGGATTTCCTCCTGAAGGATGAGTGCTTCTCTAATAGGGACCGAAGCTGCTTTAGACCTATTCCTTTGGAGGCAGGCCTGTGCATACACAGTTAGTCGCGAAGTGATGTGAACCCAGGGCGCGCACCCTTATGGATTCTGAAATGGCAGAGAATACGATGGGGAGATGTATTGTCTGGATCTCCTCGTCCTGGACCTGGAACGTCTCCAAGAGGAATTTCGTCATGTGAATTGCTTCGGTCCGAGGTGTCTCGCCCATGATCTCAGATATGATGGATGTCAGGAGTTGTTTCCATACGACCTGCGGCTCAGCAGCTTCATATAGGGTGCTCGCAGTCATTTTCAACTAGGACGGGAGTTAGCCCGCGTTGCCCAACGAAGTTTCGGGACTTACATCTTCAGAGCTTTCAGTCTCCACCTCCATATGCTTTTCGATGGCCTTGAGCGCGTTGTATACCAGCACCTCAGTCAACGGGCCACCGACTTCCCATTTGTCAAGCAGCGAAACGAAGATTTTGAAGGGGCGAGACTCGGAATACTCGGCGGAGGGGTTGACCATTTCTTCCTTTTATGCCATTGGTTATATGGTCAGGAAATGACGTAGAGATTGATCCATACCTCTAGGGTCGACTTCAGTAGATCCAAAGCATTCTTGCGGAAATAGTGCGACTGATTTTCGGGACCCTCCTCGGGTCCTAGTAACCAGGTGTACAACCTACGGTTCAATGCCAGGTCTCTCCGCAGAACGACACTACATGCTGCGCGCATCAAGATAGTGCGATCTTCAGCTCTCGCATTCTTGACAGCCAAGCTATCCAGCCTCAACGAAGTGAGTAAGAGATCCAGGGCCGATCGCCGGACCAGGGAGTTATCGTCCTCCAATACAGCGGCAAAAGCACGAATCATGAGCCCGATGTCCCTGCCAACAATGTGGCTGATATCTGGGTTTCTATGGTATTAGCATGATCTTAAACAAGTGGAGGACATGGGGTACCTTCTTCGGGATTGATTCGCGGTAACCGGCGGGCAAGGTAGTTGAGAGCTGTCCCACGATTGGGTGGGCTTGTCAACATGATCAACCAGATGTTTTGCAGGAAAAATGAGGGGGACACCGTTCCAGATAATCGATCCAAAATTCCAAGCACCTAGTCAATGCAGTAAAGGGTTGGATTAGGGAGCTTCCAAACGACATGCGAAAAAGAACCTTCTCAAAGTACTCCCCCGTCTCCTCTTCCAATCCGGGAAGCAAAGCGATTATAAATGACTTCATAACCGGACGTAAAGCCTGCTGTAGTGGCAAGAAGTGTGTATCGTATAAGTTGAGTAGGGCGGGCTGTCATGGATATGTTTAAGAGCAGCGAGAGGGAATCGTATGCGGTGACCTGACCTTGACGGATGTCGCGGCATACTGGAAAAACGGGAACAACCCCGCAGACCAGAGTGGCAGATCTCGCTGTAAACCTTCAGACTAATGATTGCAACATGTTAGCAGGTGAGACTATGTGGTAGCCATGCAACTGACTCCGAGGACGGAGAGGATATGCGTGTATACATCCAAGGCTCTCTGGTGCACTCCCGTTGGTAACGCAGGGTTCAAGCATTGTGAAAGCCTCTTCGACACGACCAGTTTACGAGGAACCTCTTTGAATTGCATGTACGATTGAAACGTCTATATATATAGCGGTTTCAAGCTCGAGAATTGTCCCGGCTGCGGGAAAGCAATCAACACACCTTGAGCAATTGCTTCAAGAACGAGATAAAATCCGCCCATTCCTGCACATTGTCGAACGAGCTCAAGCACTTCTCGACCTGGTGCGTGTACTTCTTGAATTTTGGGTCCGACGCGTAACTTTGCATTAACAGAGCTGGTGGGTAATGTCGATGAGCCAAGGGAGAGCATGATCAGCTGAAGTTTGCTTTGCTTTGCAACTTTGGCGGTTCGACGCTCACCGTGGTCAGAAGCATTCGGTGTCGTCGGTTGCTTAGGGAGGTCCGAGCTAGCGGTCTGCATGTCCACTCAGTAGACGTAGAGATATACCCGAAGAAAGTCTAGTCGTTGAGGTATGCGGCACCGGATTGCACAACGCAAATTGATCGCATCACTGGGAAAAGTATCCGACATTACAATCTATTTCTACAGTAGAGGACAGTAAACAAGGGTAACAAAAATCTACGGTGCAGGACTGGGTTCCTCCTCAGCAGCGGCAGTATGACTTGTACGCATTTTTGAAGGTCCGGTGGTTGTGCGACTCGGCGCAGGAAGATCGGGGACGGTTGAACTTGAGCGGGAAGATGCAGCCGTGTCCGCCTTCTCTTTCTTTTTCGAACCTTTAGAACCTGCGGTGGAAAGTTTTGTTGAAGAACTTCCGCTAGTCTTTTCCACCTCAGTAGGGGGTGGATTGTTGGCAACGGATGTAGCATATGTCGATTCTTTGTCCCCAACCCAAGACTGAGCAAACCACCTCCCGCCGGCGATACCTCGTATTTCGCGTTTGGCCGGCCGCCAGTGACGCACCCGCGTGTGGTTCTTGTCGAGAGGGAGGTTTGGAGCCAAGCCGGTGGCAATCTTCACGGGAGGAAGCACTGGGAAAGGCTTCGATGGTAGCGGATACACTGGACAAGGAACACCCTCAAGGCTTTCGTCTTGGTTGGATAGAGTTGGTGCGGATAGTGCAGGAGGGCCGGGAACGTCTAGAGGATCCAGGCTTGCTTCCCTTATGATGGGGGAGGAGGGAGCAGTCCCGGTAAACGCGGCTGCAAACGCGTTTGTTAAATGATCCTAATGGCGGAGAGCGTGACTGACCTTCACTAATATTATCCCCCTCATCCTTCTGCACCGCAGCCACGACTTTCAGTTGTCTGCAAGTGTAGAATTAATTGATGGGGACAGAAAAGAGTGCATGAGACTCACTTAGCGGGAGGCTTTCGCGTCCTCGTCTTGGTGGGTTTCTTCGTTGTACTGGCACTCGCCACGCTCGCCGAGTCCGTGTTGTCCAGTGCAGCTTTGGATTGTTTCCCCTCCGCATCCGGCTGAGACACCTCAAACCAGGTTATGTTGTCCACCTGTGCGGATTCCGCAGCGGGTTGAGCCTTGGACTTCCGCCTGCTCGTGCCCGTACCAGTCTTGGCGGCTTTAGACCGAGAAGCACGCTTCGGAGGGGCAGCAGGGGGAGGAGGGGGGACTGTGGGCTGAGGTTCAACGGGTTGGGGTACCTCTTCATCATCATCAATGAGTTCGTCCTCCTCGTCCTCTCCATTGCCATCATCAGGTAGTGCTTGAGAAGCAGAGCGCTTCTTGTTGACGAGGAGTTTTACCTTGAATTTCGTCGGTTTCAGCGAGGCAGGTGTGGAAGGTGGGGGTGTTTTGTCGTCCTGGAGGATAGAAATTTGGGGGGCGTCCATATCGATGTCCTCGTCCATTGCGTCGTGGCAGCTGTGATGGCGGTTCTGGAGTAGGCTTTCGGTAGGGGATCCTCGGCTTTGGTAATCGAAATGTACGACTTCTGAGGTGTAACGCGAAACATGCGATTACGGTGAGTTAAAATGTCTCTCTTGGGTATCTTCAACTGTCTAAGGCTATGTATGTGCGGTAGGGATTGCATAAATATATGAAGAATGGATTGAACATGGAAGAGGGAATTAAAAGACCCGCAATCCCAGTGCATAACGCCCCGATGGCCCTCCAGCCTCGCTCGAAGCAAAAATATGCAAAGACCAGTTCCTACGTGTTGCGAGTGAGCTTCAGGCTCGTGCTAGGGACTGCGGCGGATTTCAAACGAAGTGAACTCGACATCGTCGGTTTCGCCCTCATCGGTGATATCGACGCGTTCGACTCTTGCGGCGGGAGGACCACGGTTGATAGCACGTTTGCTGGAAATACGTCTTACACTGAACGCTAGACGAAAAAATGGGTCAAGGAGGATGTGCTTACAACTGGTTGAGTGTAGAATCAGAAGTGCTAGCGGCAACACCGCTAACACTTCCACCCTGGATTTGGCTCGGGATGAGAAGATGTCATGCGGACCAGGTGCAGGCGATAGTGTTTACCACGTCGTTCTTGACCCATCCAACTATTCCAAGCTCATCCGCCTTCTGTTTTGTGAACCGCCGGAACCAGACACCTTGAACGGCACCGTAAACGGTGTAGTGGAACCTATGGGACATTTCAAGACAATCCTTCAGTTCTATCGCTGAGCCCGTATCCAGACGAGATTTCGAATTTTGTTACTATGTACCGGGTTGAACGACCACTGGAGTTGGCAAGTTGAGGTCGAGTGATGTGAGCGCCGTGTTTGATCCCGTTCCGTCCGACATCTTCCAGCTCAGACTGTGAGTACCGACTGGCTTCCGTTTTCCCCGCCTGGCTGTTCTCACTCCAAATCTCTTCCGTTTTCCAGTATTTCGCACTCCTCGTGCCCACCTTGACCTCCAAAATACTCGCCGGAGGCTCCCTCGTTTAAAACCTGATCATGGCAACTCCAACTGTGAACGTCAGCCTCCCTCCATTCACTACACACGCGACCGCGACTTAACCTCCCTTTCAGGTCGTCCGATACACGGCCCTTTTCACCGGCGTGTTCTACGGTATTTGGCACCGACGGACGCTACAGAAAGTACATGACGAGGAGAAGGTGCACCACGCAAAGCATGAGCGTCAAGACCTCGTCGCCCGTGCTAAAGAAGCTTGGAAGAAGCAGCAGGAAGCTTCCAAAGGTGGTGGTGAGTCCCGGTATACCCCTCCCCAATACCTGAACATCCTTGGCTCACTCAGGCCTCAGTTGTGACGGACCCAGAAGACCCACGTTTCGACCTGGAAAAACTCATCGCTTCATGGGAGGCCCAGTCTTGAGGGAGTGTGAAGGGCCAATATCACTAATACTCTACTGTTATTCCACTGTCATCGTCAATAGAGACACGATATTCTTCCGTAGTCATTGGGCCTCTGGTTTCATCCCAGCGCCAACTGAACCCAAAACGCGTGAACTCGTGATTTGCCTCGACGCGTCTGTCTCTTTTGCACTCACCGTCATATCTATGAGACCAAGCGTGGAAGAAGTCGTAGATGCAGATCCTGCTGCAGACCTTGCTGCAGAGGAAGAAAACAAGCTAATCAACGAGGTATACACGAGCTGTCCTCCGGCAAAGGTGGTGGCGTGCTAACACAATTACAGGAGTACAAGACATGGTACGCACGTCAGACAACGTACTTCCTTCCGGGTGAATAACCTCAACCCCTACTGTAGGAAGAAGAACGCACCCTACCTGTACGATTTGGTTATCACGCACGCCCTTGATTGGCCAACCCTAACATGCCAATGGTTCCCGGACAAGGAATCGTAAGTGAGCTTCTCGAGTCACGTTCCATGCGTCTAGACTATCACCCAGACCTGCAGACAAACCATATACGATCCATCGACTTTTACTTGGTACTCACACTTCCAACCAAGCCCCGGATTATCTCCAAATCGCAGCGCTCCACCTCCCTAAACGCGATGTCCACCTCGAGAGGAACGAAGAACGAGGAGAAATGGGTGGCCACACCATCCCCACGGCCCCAAAAATTCAGATCATCCAGAAGATAATTCATCCCGGAGAAATCAACAAGGCAAGGTACATGCCTCAGAACCCCGACTTGATTGCCACCAAATGCACGTCCGGGGAGATCTTGATCTTTGACCGGACGAAACACTCGAGTGAACCGGAGCGCAACGGCCAGGCGAAGCCGGACATTAGGCTAGTTGGACAACAAAAGGAAGGGTGCGTGCAGTCTGTACCTAACTGTTACCCCGATGACCAAACCCGTTTGTAGATTCGGTCTCTCATGGAGTCCCCTGAAGAAGGGTCATATTCTTGGAGGGTCCGAGGATATGACTGTCTGCCTCTGGTACGTAGCCTTAGGGAACCATCCTTGCGGCCCTATTCACTGCCTTTCCCAGGGACCTAAACTCGTATGTCAAAGGTAACGTCACAATTGAACCCACCACTGTATACCGTGGTCACTCGTCAGTTGTTGGGGTATGTTATCTCAAGGGGGACATCCTCACTCTTCACAACTAACTTTCCCACCGTATAGGACGTTGACTGGAACTGCCAAAACGAGAATATTTTTGCGAGCGTGGGAGACGACAAGATGCTCATGATGTACATGTACTGTTGTCGACTGTCCCACCTCCGTTCTAATTCTTTGGGTTAGCTGGGATACCCGGGCCGGACCCGATCCAGCTCACAAACACCAGGCCCACGACAAAGAAATTCTTTCGGTCGCTTATCACCCCGCACAAGAGTGGCTTGTTGTCACGGGAAGTGCGGACAAGGTTCGTTGAACTCCCCATTCCTTCTGTTTTGTGCTCAGACCAAGACTTCCAGACGATTGGTCTCCACGACCTGCGCAAACCAACAACCCGCGTCCACACATTCGAGTCCCATACCGATGAAGTCTTGAGTCTCGCGTGGTCCCCACATAACGCCACTATTTTTGCGTCGGCCTCGAGTGATAGACGAATCAACGTTTGGGACTTGAACCAGATTGGAGTCGAGCAGACGCCTGATGACCAGGAAGACGGACCACCGGAGCTGTTATTTGTACACGGAGGTACGGCTGGCGTGATAGGTATGAGACGCATGCTAAACAGTAATATAGGTCACACTGCGCGACCGACAGACTTCTGCTGGGCACCCGGCGAAGAGGAAGCTTGGATGGGTGTGAGTGCGTCGGAAGATAACATCGTTATGGTCTGGCAACCAACCATGCGCATTTGGGCTGGCGACGACGTAAAGATTGACGAGAAGGAGCTGGAAAGCGATGCTATGGAGGGCGTTGAGGCCACCGGACACACTGGAGCGGGCGGAGGTGTTGAATGAGCCTTGCTGGTGGGCGGGTGTGCACATGTATAACCATTAATTACCCAGACGGAGCCGCCATGTGTGGTGAGAGGAAATATATACAGAGTTGTTATACATATGCATGTTGAAGATATCCGGATGACATGGGCGTCCCTATCTCACAGGAACAGAACTCTGACCAGCTCAAAAAGTACTGAAAGGATGGAGATGATCAGTACTGTACGCGGCTTGGTCGACCAGCCTGGTCGAACGTACCTCCTCCAAAAATCACAAACGCGACCGCGCCCAAAGCCCAAGCGCTGATTGGACTTCGTTTCTCGAGCTTCTCCTTGCGCGATTTGTTAACTGGGTTCTTGCCAGCTCGAGCCTTGTTGGCGAACTGCTGATTCTTTTGGCGAAGCTCAAATTCGGTCGGCTGTCAGTTCATAGATAGCATAACATCGAAGTCAGCAACCTCTGCGGCGGTTTCCGTGTCATCGGGTGGGGGAGATACGGACCATTCTGTGAGATGTTTTTTGGGGGGAGTTGAGGGAATGAGTGTGTGGGTAGTGGGGTCTTGTTGGAGTCGCGTGGTGTTTTGGATTGTAAACGTGTCCGAGCGGGACTGTTTGATCCAAAATTTCCCACGCTTGCTACGCCTTCTTCGTTTGTCCCCGTCACGCGATCATCTCATGGCAGGCAAAAAGAAGTCATCGCTCCAGACGGCCCTGCTCAAACAACAGTCACGCCTCAAGCAAAAATCTCAGATTGCCCAGGCCGCAAAGTCAAGTGAAAAGGCCAAGGCGGCCAAGAAACAGACGGTGAAGAAGGCGGTGACGATCCCGTTTTCCCCGACGGATAGGATCCTCCTGATCGGGGAGGGAAACTTTTCGTTCGCCTATGCTTTGGTGGTAAATCCTCCGTCGCAACTTCAGCACCTTCCCCCACAAAATATAACCGCGACGGCGTACGATACGGAGGAGGGGTGTCTCGCGAAGTACCCAGATGCTCGGGAGAAAGTCAACGCTCTTAGAGCCAAAGGGGTAAACCTCCTCTTCGGAGTGGACGCAACGAAGTTGGAAAAGGTTCCTCAGCTAAAAGGCAAGTGTTGGGACAGAGTAGTTTGGAATTTTCCTCACGCGGGTAAGTGCCGCCTGGATTTACATGTTAATCAGGGTGGGTAGCCGACCGGCACATTTTGTAGGGAAGGGAATCGCCGATCAGGATAGAAATATCCTATCGAACCAACTCATGATCCTGGGATTCCTTCGGTCTGTCTCTGGGTTCTTGGTCCGAGGGCCACCACCAGTGCTTGGGAACCTAAACAAGAAAGGGAAAGCTAGGGAAGAAGACGACACGGACGAAGACTCAGAGCAAGAGGGTAAGCCGAGTGGACAGGCGGGTTCCTCCAGAGGGACGGTCATCATCACCCTACGCAATGTCCCACCCTACACTGAATGTAAGGACTTACTCTCGTGTCGGGCAACGTCACTGATAACTGGAAATCTCAGGGGACATTTGTCGTCTGGCGAAGAATCCTCCTCCTCCTACAGCGACTGGCATGAAACATCCTAACCCTACGTATACCGTGCTGCGTTCCTTCGTCTTTCATAGATGGGTATGGAAGGGTTATGAACACCGGATGACGAAGGGTGAGAAAGGCAAGACGGGTAAGGGAGGAGAGGATAGAAGTTGGGAGTTTTATTTAAGAGATGGAGAATGATTTGTAATACAATAGCTGGTATGTCCTTCTCGTAATACATATGACAGAATGTATGTACGTCTGATATGAGTATTGTGGGGTTACACGGGTCGAATGATAGCGGCGAGGGTTTACAGCTTCGCTGAGGGGTTGCCCCAGTCAGGTTTTCGTTTCTGTTATCTCGTCAGTAGACTCATCCCGAGTAGAAGACGTGCCCTCACCTCGGAGAACGCGCGGAGTCCCTCCTGGGCGTGGAGTAAGCTTCCCGGAATGAGATCGTTCTGAATGCAACCACGACCAACCTTGATGTTTTCACCAACCCATGCCTTCTTACTAGCCTCACCCCACGCATGGGACGCGAAAGCTTCCTCGATGTTCCCCCGGAGCAGCCCAAGCATCAAGCCGTGCTTCGTTGCCTGTACAGCATCGGGAGAATTTTCACAGATCTTCAGCGCCCAGGTAATCGCAGCTTCGATAGCTTTGCCGCGAGGAACCACCTCGTTCACACTGTATGTGTTTAGAGAGGATGAGTGACGCTCGAGCATGCACACTCACAATCGGAAACGGTCACGAGCCTCCACAGCGGATACGTTTCGGCCAAGGAGGAGCATCTCTGCGGCAAGCTGATAACCCGAGACGCGAAGTAGCCTTGGGATACCTATCACAAAGATGAGACCCGGGGGCGATTACAGTAGAGGATACCCGGTACCTCCCGCAGCAGCGATGACACCTCGTTTGACTTCAGGGAGTGCGAACTTGGCGTTCTCTTCGGCAATGACGATGTCGCAGTTAAGGACCATCTCGGTTCCTCCTCCAAAGGCGCCGCCATTCACTGCTGCAACGATCGGTTTGTTGAGGGTGTACCTTCGAGAGAGGGAGCCAAACCCATGTGACATGCTTATCAGTCTCTCTTGATCGCTGGTGACTTGAGTTCCGAGACCAGCATAGTCTCGTTTAAGCCACCTGAGAAGGGCGGTGGATCATGTTAACGGGGATAGGTATAGAAGACTAAAATTGCATTCACTCCACTAAGTCTGCACCAGCACAGAAAATCTTTCCGTTGCCGGAGAGAACAGCTACCCTGAGTGCTGCGTGAGGTCGATGCAGAGTGACCCCAAGGCTGGCGATAAACGCACCAATAGTCGTCATTGCCTTGGAACCAATTCAAGAGAAGCGTCAAGCTCTCCTCCATCTCCTTAGACATCGCATTCATCGCCTCTGGTCTATTCAATAGAATCAAGAGGACATGTGGTCCTGCATGAGAGGCCTGGATCTGATCCGAGAGCTTGAAGGGGAGCTGGAAAGGTTGGCTCATGTCGAGCTAGCCTTGATGAAAAATCTTCAGGGCGATACGTGTATAGCAGTGAGCCAGAAACGTGCATGTGAATGGGTACTGGGGTTCCGGTCATTGTGTAACCGGTCCCAGGATTCCCGATCACTTTCCATCTGCCATCGTGTATGCTGTCGGTGGTGCTGGGCTCGGAATACTGTAGACCAACTCAGTGAGTCGCCTGTCAGTGGATTGATACGCGGTTCTCAAGTTCGCCTTTCTAGCCGAGACTGAGCCTTCAGTATGTCTGTCACGCCGGACCACACAGGTCCACAGTCACCCAAGCCCGGGGATACCAGTATCTTCAACAAATGGAGCCGCAAGTTCTCGGTCGTAACTGGGATCGGGATCACAGAGGAGGAAAGGCTACGAGAGCTCGAAACCCACCAACACAACGTGTGCAACCGATGGAAGAAGGAACTAATGAACTACAGTGGGTTCGCATGACGCCCCTTCCTTGTCTGGTTGGGATCTCCTCAACGCGTTGTTCTAGGCCCGGCCGTGGTCTTCATGTTGAAACGGCTCGAACAGTCCGGGTGCCCAGTCGCTCCGAAGCATTTGAGTTGCCAACCGTGCAGCTTCGACCGCTCTGGCGGGTTCGTCCCCGGCGCGGGTATCACGATACTCTG
>Ga0307517_10007080_pt1 | contig 16445 bp, 6 predicted proteins | sample 23_EM_MG_FD_194515 | JGI IMG/M metagenome (GOLD analysis project Ga0307517, IMG submission 194515) | Populus trichocarpa ectomycorrhiza microbial communities from riparian zone in the Pacific Northwest, United States - 23_EM | ecosystem: Host-associated > Plants > Roots > Unclassified | place... | reverse complement strand
GTCCTATTTTTGAGAGGTAAAAGCAAACCCTAGCATTCTCGATTTCCCCCCAAATACCTCTGTTATTTTCACTTTCACCCTCAACTCCTCTTGTTTTCCTGTAGCGCCAAGGCAAGCAGCAGTACAGTTTTCCTACAAGACCAAAGGGTGCACCAAACACAACCCTTTCTCTTTCGTACTCTGTCTCTCTTCTTTCCTATTGAATCCCAATCAATTTTCCTCAGGAACCCCTCAATTATTTACTCAAACAAAATTTATTATTTGAATCTCTGTCCCTCTTTTTCCTCTACTGGTTTTGAGGTAAATCCCTACTTCTCTATCTGTCTTTTCTTTTCTGGGTTTTAGCTTTTACGCTGTATTTGATTAGGCTTGGTATTATTAGCTCTTGTTTAACTTGTAATGTTTTACTCGAAAAGATTCTTGCTTTGCACTGTTTAATCCAAATCCTCATCTGGGTTCTCTTCAAAATTAGGATTTTTATTAGTGGATAGTGAATTTAGATGGATGGCTGTTTTTTGCTTATTGGTTTATTTTCTTAGAGTTATCTTTTTTGTTTCTGTTCTTTGATGTTTGAAATTGTTATTCAAGTTGTCTGTGGTATGGTGGATTGGTTTTATAGTGTTGTCTGGTTCAATTTGGGCTGTTGTTGACTGTTATGGTGTTGGTCTTTGAATTGTTGGTTTGTTTTGGTAGTGTTCAATGTTTTTATTTTAATGGATTGCTCTTAGGGACCAATGGGGAAAAGGGCTAATAAGAAAAAGACTCGGCCACTGCAGAAGGAGAAGCGGGTTGCTGGCCATTCTCCCAAGAGTGTGCCTCAACAAACAAATCTCAATGTTGAAGATGTTGATGGGGTTACAGTAGTGAAAGAGAGAAAATTGTGTCCTCACTTTGACAAGGGTTTTGATGCAAACAAATTGTCAGAGAAAATTAGTTCTTCGGATTCTTTTAGGTGTGAGGATTGTCGAGAAGCTGTTGGTGATAGGAAGGGGGCTAAGGGGAAGGGTAAACAAGTTAAGAAGAAAGGAAGTGGTTCGGTTGATTCAAAGTCAGAGTCAAAAGCCATTTGGGTTTGTTTAGAATGTGGGCATTTAGCATGTGGAGGAATTGGTTTGCCAACAACTTCTCAGAGCCATGCAGTTCGTCATTCCAAGCAGAACCGTCATCCTTTGGTCTTCCAATGGGAAAACCCTCAACTTCGATGGTGCTTCCCGTGCAATACTCTAATTCCTGCTGAGAAAACAGGGGAAAATGGTGAGAAAAAAGATGCAGTGTTTGAGGCTGTAAAGATGATCAAGGCGCAATCGTCTAAAGAGTCATCGGCGGATGTTGAGGATGTGTGGTTTGGAAGAGGCAGTATTATTAGTGAACTTAATGCAGAAGGCACCATGACAATTGGCTTAGAGGGAAGAAGTGGTCATGTGGTGAGAGGCTTGGTTAATCTTGGGAACACTTGCTTCTTTAATTCAGTCATGCAGAATCTTCTAGCTATGAACAAGTTGCATGACCACTTCTCAAGTGAAGAGGCATCTTTTGGACCTTTATCAAGTTCTTTAAAGAAGCTATTCACTGATCTAAAAGCTGAGACTGGTTTTAGGAATGTAATCAATCCGAAATCCTTTTTTGGGTCAGTCTGTTCCAAGGCTCCCCAATTTAGGGGGTATCAGCAGCAAGATAGTCATGAATTGCTGCACTGCTTACTTGATGGGCTGTCTACTGAAGAGTTGACTGTTAGAAAGCGAAGAAATGCTTCCGAGGAAGATGGCATTCCTCCAAAACATGGTCCTACATTTGTGGATTCTGCTTTTGGGGGGCTGATTTCTAGCACTGTTTGTTGTGTAGAATGCGGGCACTCCTCAACCGTGCATGAGCCGTTTCTAGATCTCTCACTTCCAGTTCCAACTAAGAAACCTCCAACTAAAAAAGTCCAACCGGTCTCTCAAGCAAAGAAAACGAAGCTGCCTCCAAAGAGAGGGGGAAAGGTTCAGCCTAAGATTAACAGAAATACAGATTCAATGCCAGCTCAAAGTGTTTCAAAACCATCAGTCCAGAGTGATTCTCCATGCCAAACACAGTCAGCTGTGCCTCTCACAGAAAACACAGTAGCTTCTTCAGATAACATTCCAGCACCAGGTTCCACTGCCCCAACTACTGCGGTCGATGAAAGGGGCGAAGTTTCACAGAATTTGGCTGCTGTTATTGAATCTGATAGTAAGCAAGCTGTTGAGACTACAATGGAGCAAATAGCAAGTTCATTTGATGACTTCTGGATGGATTATATTGGAGCAGAAACTACATCAGAGCATGATTTTGCTAAAGAAAACAATGTTCTTGCAGCAGGTCAGCAATGTGGAGACAAAGTTAATATTCCCAATGATGACTTGACAGAGACTTGCCAGGCTTCTTCAATTGATGGGGAGCCAAATAAAAAACCAGAATCTTCTTCTGTCAATCCTTGGGAAGAGGAGGTTCCATTACAGGTTCAAAGCTCGGAAGTTCTTTTGCTTCCATACAAAGAAGAGGGCTTTACTGACAGGGAGATTATGAAAGGGGAATCTGAGGCTGCCTCATCTTTTGTGGGCTGCGGACAAGATGAAGCGGAATTTGATGGCATTGGTGACTTGTTCAATGAGCCTGAGGTTTCTGCAGCACCTGTTGCAGGGCCCTCATTAGGTAATGAGCTTGCTTTACCAAGTTTTATTGCAGGAATTAGCAGTGAGTCTGATCCGGATGAAGTTGATGATTCTGATTCTCCAGTGTCTTTAGAGAGTTGTTTGGCCCTTTTTATAAAGCCAGAACTTCTCTCAAATGATAATGCTTGGGAATGTGAGAACTGTTCAAATATCCTGCGAGAGCAAAGGTTGGATGCAAAGAACAAGCAATCTAAAATATCTCCAAAAGCTTCAATAAATGGAGATGAGACTCAAATACAAAGTGATTCAGTGAGTTTAGACAAGAACATCTCATGCTCCACGGAGGTCGGAAGCTTTGAGGATGGAGATGCGATCCCTAATAACCTTTGCAACTCCACACCTGAAGTCTTTGTTTCAGGTAATGGCTGCTCAAATAAGAAATTCATACATGCTGAAATTGTTCAGACAGAGATGGAACCATTTATTTCTCAAAGTGAAGAAAGGAAATATGAGATGAATGTATCGCATAGTTCTGGTTGCTATGAATCATGTAATCGAGAAACTTTGAGTGGTCCACCTGTTGATTCTTGTAGTGTTGATGAGACAAGCAGTACTGGATATACCATGGCTAAAGATGAGCAGACTGACTGCAACTTCCCTGGCAATTGTGAATCAGATGTAAATGAAGATGGGGATAAAACTTTAAAAAAACTGAATGTAAAGAGGGATGCAACTAAGAGGGTCCTTATTGATAAAGCACCACCTATTCTAACGGTTCATTTGAAGAGGTTCAGTCAAGATGCTCGTGGTCGGTTAAGTAAATTGAATGGCCATGTTAACTTCCGAGATGTACTTGATCTTAGACCTTATATGGATCCCAGGTGCCTATCACTCAGAACTATCTTTGATTTGACTATAAATAATTTGATGTTATCGTCCCATTGTTTTTTCATCTCGTTAAGTATTTGTGATGTTAAGATAAGCTATAAATAGAGCTATTTTTCTCTTGGGGGTCTAACATATGCACTTGCTTTGGCGATCGTGTTTTCAATGGCTAAAGTGAATTTCGTTGTGAATTCTAGTTACATTTCAAATGCAGGATTTGTGAGAATGAATGAGTTTCTTATGCTTGATTTGATTCCTGAATTAAATTTTCCCCACGTGAACTTTGTTTTGCAATGAAAATTGTCATGTAATTAACTACAATTGTCACATCATTGAGCATTTACAGGTGTGTTGACACACAGAGTTACGTGTATAGACTGCTTGGGGTGGTGGAGCATTCAGGAACAATGAGGGGAGGTCACTACATTGCATATGTCAGGGGAGATGCGAGGGGCAAAGGCAAGGCTGACAAAGAACATGGGGGTTCTGTGTGGTATTACGCCAGTGACGCCCATGTGCAAGAGGTTTCTCTGGAAGAAGTTCTTCGTTGCGATGCTTATTTATTATTTTATGAGAAAATATCAAATTGATTTGTTTTCCATGTGATTCCTCAATTGGAGGTACACAGCAAACCCCCAAGGGGAGGGAGCGAAACACAACTTGAGAAGAAGTGAGAGTGTACAACAACCATTACCTCATATCCTGATACCCAAATTTTTGACATGCAATTAGCTCTAATACGTACATTATAAAATTACATCATGAGAAAATATTATTTCTCCATTTTCTTTCGTGTCCCATTGTCCAGGGACTTCTAGTTACTAGAATCTGAATGTTTTCTGGGATATTGGGCCTGGTAATTCTTTTGATTGTTTGCTGTACTATTATCAGCTGAGATATGTCTTTTCGAGGGGAAAAAAGAATCATGTTACGAGTCTCTTATCTCCCTTTCACGTCATAGCAATTTTCTATAGAATGGATTCTTTGCAATATTGGCTAAATCTTTGTAGCATGTGATGGTGTCTTCTTCTTCCCCTTCATTGCTGGTCTAGTAAAAGGCAGTCCTCGCCTAGTTATGGATTTATATGTAATACCAATTACATTGCTAAACCAGGCTGCAAGAATTGATCAGAACTGAGGTTAGCTTCAGAGACAGCTTGTTTTCATTGTGCCTGGGGGGAGATAAGGGCGAAAGGCACAACTTGGCAGCTTTGTGAGTGGAATAAAAAAAAGAGTCACTTGTAGCTATTAAAAACAAGAACAACAACAAAGAATGTGATAATTCCTCTACAAAAAGGAGAAAAAAAAGCACGATACTAATGATTTTCTGAATTCCCAATCGATACATCTTAATTTTTTTAGACTCTCTTACTAGACATTATTTTTATGCAGTTGATTTTTGCCAGAGATGACATGATTTTAAGGAAATGTCTTTAAACTGTAACAACGGATCATTCGCTACAAAACTATCACTCTATGTGGTAAAGGGATCTAATTTGTCATAATAGTAATGTTATTTAATTCCTTTTCTCTTGTGTACATCAGCAAAGTCGCTTTGGCCGAGTGGTTAAGGCGTGTGCCTGCTAAGTACATGGGGTTTCCCCGCGAGAGTTCGAATCTCTCAGGCGACGAATTGTTTTTTTTTTTCCCTTAAATATTTGCTAGAGCCTTAAAGACCTTGATTTTGCACCTGGAATATCTTCTAGACAAATCTTATGTATCGTTGAAACCCTTCCATCTTTCCCCTCATATGCTGGTCATCAGCCTTGTAATCCAAGGCAAGTAATTGTAAAATGGACTCACTCTACCTTCGATTTTCATACCACTTTTTAGATGCATTTCATGATTGATGTATTCATTTACTCACGACGTACATTAAATTCCTTCAACAGCTAGCGTTCAAAACAAAATGTTCTTATATAAATAGATAGACAGCAAAAAGAAAAAGAAGCAAAGCCCAAAAGAAGCAAAGAAAAAGACAAAGAATCCAGCTCCCACTCTCCTCTTTCTCCATCTCTCCCTTGCTCTACAAACTAAACACACCACATATTCTCTAAACCCACCACCCTATAACGCACTCTAGCTAGTCTCCTCCATGGCAAAAGTACTCTCTAACAAACTGTTCTTTGTCTTCTTTGCAATTCACATTCTTGGGAGTGCAGTCTTTTTGCCAGCGGTGGTGGTGGAAGGGACCTGGTGCGTGGCAAGGAGTGATGCAAGTACCCAAGCCTTGCAAACTGCACTTGACTATGCATGTGCTTCTGGTGCTGACTGTACTCCAATACAGTCTAGTGGGCTGTGTTTCTTGCCTAACACAATTCAGGCTCATGCTTCTTATGCATTCAATAGTTACTTTCAAAGGAAAGCCATGGCTCCTGGCTCTTGTGACTTCTCTGGCACTGCTAGTGCTTCAAAAAGCGATCCCAGTTGAGTCCCCCCCACTTCTTCTTTTTTCCTCTCTAGTATGGCATTACTCTTATATATTGTGGCTTGACTTTTCTTGGTTTTCGAGCTGTAGGTTATGGATCTTGTATGTATCCATCTTCTCTAAGGTATGCTTGAAATGAATCATATGACCAATCTTTCTTTGGCCCTTCTTAATTTTACAGAATATTTTCTTTTGAATTTTATGAGTTTTTTAGATTTTTAAGATGCTTAAAATAGGGTTTGAGTAATTTGTTGTTTAGGTTCATGAGGCATCAGTGCTTCCTAAAGCATGCCATGGTGGATGGGTGATTTCAGATTTGTGATCAAACATAAAGGAGCAAAGAGTACTAATACAAAATCTAAGTTCCTAAAAATATAGTTAATAAATGGATTAAATCTGATAACTAAGCATAACTTCATCTTCACGTCAAGGGTTCCTTCTATTATTTAGCTACATCAGAAAAATTAGACCCATAAATAGTTTTTTGAGTATGGTACGCATTATTATGCACATTTCATTTCCTCCATGCACCTCTTGCAAATAAGGGCGAATAGACACTGTTACCAATCCCTGGCTCTGTCAAATATTTTGACAGGACAATACCCTTCATTGTTTTGAACAGTTAGATTAGCCCTGTATCCACTATATATAGTGGACAGAACCCTAGGGCCTAGAGATAAGAGGCTGAGTCAAACACCTAGGAATAGAGTGCTTCATTCAGCTGTTAGCTGTAATTGTGCAAAATTTGTCTGCCCCATGATGCATGATTCTGTCTACAGACAGGCCAGGTTGCCCTTTATAGGGGCAATGGTAACCTGCTAAGTAGTAGTTACAATGTTCGAGAGTTTTTACTCCTGCATCTTCATTAGAGGCTGGACCATGTTTGAAAGGCAGCCAGAACTTCTGTTGCGTAATGGTATCTGAATCTGATGCTATGCTAAGAACTTGTATTGCTTCTGAACTCTGTGAAAGAGAAATGATGCTAAGTTAACACTAGTTAGGTAAATCGTGGAGAGTTTTTTCAAATTAGAACACTTCTAAAATTTATTTGAGAAAACAGTGCAAATGGAGAAATAATTGGGAAAATAACAGACAGTATACAATTCTGACAACTCAGGTTAATCTTTTTCAAGTGAACAATGCATGTCAGAGAATACAGTGAGTTTGTTTGGATTCTCTTGGTTCGCTATTCTGTCTTTCATTTTAGTTCAAGAAAGTTGTTCAAGTGACTAACTGCATAAATCATTTGAATCTCCAGCACTGCCGGAGGGACTGGTACCACTACAAGCACTACACCAGCCGCTAACCCCAACTTTCAAACACCGCCATCCAGTGGTGGCACCACCGGACTGAACCCTGGAATGACTCCACTGCCGGACAATTCTAAAGCTTCTTTAGGGTTTATGGTCACTGTAACCTTACTGCCTCTGTGCCTTTTGCTTGTTTTCTCATTCACATTTCGGCCCATGTAGTCATTCAAGCCAGAGCTGCAATATGGCGAAAGCAGAGCTGGTTGCGCTTAATTTTTTAGCTAAATACATTATCCAGAAGGAAATTCCGCTCCTAATCTGATATTAGATTTCCATTTTTGTATCCATACCAAAACCAAACCATCCAGCAAACAGCCAAACACTACAAGTACTAAGGTGGCTTGCCTGCAATGGGAGCCAGACCATAATCTTTGTTTCCTGAATGCTACCATTAAACAGTGGCTTATATCAAGTAGAGGTGGGTTGCATACACCCAATTCTCCGGCAAATGCAGCCCTTTTAATCATTTTTTCGCATGAACCTGCAGCGGCGTTAGTTGGCTTATGATTTTAGATATCTTCTTGCTTGAGCTGGAACTTGTATCCCACTTAAACAATTTATCTGCTCCAGCATATGATTTTCTAACCACATATTGTGATATATTAAAAACAGAACGTCAATGCAATTACAATATATTATAAGAGTGATATATTACAATATATTACAATATATTTCTAACCAGCATATGATTTTCTAACCACATATTGTGATATATTAAAAACAGAACGTCAATGCAATTACAATATATTATAAGAGTTGGAATACAATGAATCTATCTATCTATCCTCGAGCACCCAACTCCTAACTCGCAACTTCACATCATCGACAAGGAAATGCTTAAAGATGCGTAGGCCATTTTCTTTTCAAATTATGGCCTACAACATGGATGAACTCGATATATTTATGATCAGCTAGAATTGATGAGGTCTTGCACACAGGCAAAAGGAAAGAAACACTTGTGTTCCAGTAAGTGCATTCACTGAGTATATATATAAACAATCATTTAAATGCTACAAAACTGCCGTGACAGCAAGTCCTCCATCTCCACTCTCATACTTTCTGCTTCTCTGTATTGGCCTTGAATGTGCTGTCCAAAGGAGGATACCAAGCAGCGACCAACCATGGAGTCACATTCTTATCAACATTATACAGATCTCATTTCAACCATGCGTAACAATCCGCAGTGAAAGAAAATTTAGAGAAATATACTATGTGGCAGCTAAAAACTATCAGATAAAAACATTACCAGAAATGTTATTAAGAAGATTATAACAAAAGCTAAATGAGGTAGAGAAATCATATAGATTAAGAGATATTTTATTGTGGATTATAATAATAGTTTCACTTTCAAGATCTTATATTTTCACAAGCCGAGAAAATGTCTTTGGCTTTCTTCCATAAGGATATTAAGGGTTTTTCAATTTCCAAGTACAGTCAAATAACACTTTGAGCCTTAGAAAACACAAAAAGAAGTTTTGCTTTTAGGGGTATTTTGGTATTTTTATATGGATATTTTGTGTAATTAAGAGGACCATAAGGGGTGTTTTAGTATTTTTCACTTTGTATTTTTTATTTTTTAATCTAAAAGTTGTTGGATTTTCCCAGCTCTAAGAGCTTGAGATGGGGCTAATGTTGTCTTTTCACATAAAATTAAATTATTTATTTTGCCCTTTGGTTGAAAAAATTGAAGCCCTAGTTATGGGGGTATTTCAGTATTTTTCATAGGTACATTGGTCATTAAACATTTCAACGGAGGTATGCTAGTCTTTTCATGAGTATTTACATAGTAAAAATATTATTCTACCCCCCAAGTTTAACAAAACTAAGACGTGTTGTCAAGGGGTTTTTTGACATTTCACAAATTGTTAAATAGTTAAAATACATATTTGACCTTAAAAAAGATAAAAATAAGCTTTTTATATAGGGGTATTTTTTGTTCTTTCACATTGTTTTTGTATAATATTTTGTAATTATGGGGGGTATTTTATTATTTTAATATTGTTTTATTATTTTTAAATTCAAAAAGTTGCACTGAACACATATTTACTTGAGTTTGACAAACAAGCAAGACCTAAATTACTTGGGTGTCAGACCCAAGTCACTTAGATTGGAACGGCTGTCAGACCCAAGACGCTTGGGTCTATCATGACTGTCTGACCTAAGACACTTAAAACGTTTTTTCTGTTCTTAATATTTTTTTTACATTAAAAAAATAATATTAATCAGTTGCGGAGCGCAAATTAATATACTAGTGTATTATATAGTGTGCAAGCAAAAGTAATCACATGAACTAAATTGAGAAAAGAATTGGGGGAACAGAAGATTAAGGCTTAAACAAATTAGGCTAAGAAGATGTAAGTAGGTCCAGTGGAGCATCACTTAGTTTTTGACTTAGACTTGTTTGGAGGTGTACTAGATAATGTTTTTTAAAGTATTTTTTGTTTGAAAATAAATTAAAAATATTTTTTATTTTTAAAATTTATTCTTGACATCAGTATATTAAAATAATCCAAAAACACTAAAAAAACTAATTTAAAACTAAAAATAAATTAAAAATTTTAAAAAACACAATTTGACTGTATGAAAAGAAACTAAAAAGATATTTAAGATAAAGATATGATTGACTTTTTTTTTTTTATGAGATCCATATAAAAAATATTTTTATTTTTATTTTTATAAGGTGTAATTTATACTTTTTTTTTAAAAAAACCAATCACACCTCTAAATCAATCATACACAAAGCATAACTTAATAAGGGTTACGTGACCATGAGGTCTATTGGCAGCATATCATAATTACTGACTGGTCGTCCATTCACGAAAGAGAAGTTGATGGAAACAAAACTTGACATGCCAATTACGCGACATGTCGTCTACCAAGGAGCCTCATATCTAAGTAGGGCAAAGGCCCATCAATGTTGGGCCCATACCTGTAAGAGTCCGGGGCCCATTAAAATTATATTACCATAAAAAGAAATTAAATTAGTTAATAAAAAATAAAAAAAGGCCAAAAAATTCTTTCTCTTGTAAGACAATCGGAGAGATCTGCAAAAAACAGGAGCTGCAGCAGATCTTTGAACACAAAACATTATCCGTTTGATCCAAACAAAACCCAGAAAAAGAAAACCCCACTACTTTATATACAAATATATATAAAGAAAAATAATGAATATATTCAGATTAGTAGGGGACATGACCCATCTGGCTAGTGTCCTTGTTTTGCTCCTTAAGATCCACACCATCAAATCATGTGCTGGTATGTATTAGAAGTTTTGATTTTTTCTGTTTTTGGGTGTGTTTTGGTTAATGGGTTTGTTTTAAAGTGTGTATTTTGCTATAAAGTTTGCATCTTTATTGTAAATGACAAATGGGTTTCCGCTTTTTTTTCAAGATGGGTTTGTATTTCGGTGAAATGGGTTATTGTAGGTGAAAGTAGTTATGGGATTTTGTTTGGTTTTATTGACTCAAAATGGGTTCTTTTTTTGGTTAATAGAGAGATATGGAGAGGAGTATTGTGCTTGATTTGAATGCATTTTATGAGTTCTTTTGGTTATGTCTTCTGTTGGTTAGATAATATGAATAGTTTTTATCATGTTGGTGGTGTAGGTGTATGGTATATTAGAGAGAGAATGTATTAGCATGAATGATTAATAACAGCTTACGAACATAGAGAAAATAGTTGAACCCTCTATTGCAAACAGCTTTTCCGTAGGGAATATGCATTGAGCTTCGTAATTGAAAGAAGTTCTGTTTGTGAACGTTGTTTCCTGATGTTTATGTAATGTTTAGCAAAGTTTTTGTATGATAGCATTTAGGGTTACAATGCAAGTAAAACTGTAACTAGAAACAATTGAGAAATTATGATGACATGGGACTATGTCGTCCCTGAGTGTAATCTTAGACTGAATCTAGTAATAGCAGGGGTCGTGGAAGAAGATATGGCATGAGATAAACAGTGAAATGAAGTGAGAGGTTTTTATTTCAATGTGAAAGAGAAAGAAGTTCATCAGATTGGAATAGCTTGAGATTTAAGAGAGGTCATTAAAATGTATTGCCATGGCAGAATTACATATTGATTCAGGTAATTGCACTGTGGTTAGAAAGCAGTAGGGTGAAGGTGATGGTTGGAAGATGTTTTGCTTATCAGTGATAATGTTCATTTTATTTTGCTACAGTGAGCAACAAGCCTTCTTTTGATTGAATTTTGTTTTAGTCCACATTTCGAACTCAATTGTATTTCTGCACATAATTTTGCTTAGTTTTAGCGATGAAATAGCTGGTTATTGTTGTTATGTTTGTTTGGTATGTCCTCCTGTTCTCTTGTTTTCATACATAGGATTGCAAAAGATGTTAAGAAATTTCTTCCTCTTGAGGGATACATCAATTAGGAAAAATATCAGAGAGTTTGGCAACTGAACTATGCTTTAATTGTAGGTTGTTATGATGGGAATAAATTGCTGGTTGAGGTCCATCTGACAGAACTAGCAATATGATTCGAAATGGTTATGATGGAATAAATTGCTGGTTGAGGACCATCTGACAGAACTAGCAATATGATTTGAAATGGTTTTTCTTGCTTTCTTGTTTTCACTAGGAGTGGATGGGTTGAGTTATTAAGTCACCTACTCCCTGGAGCCATTTCCTAGCTCGATCACGATTGTGCTTGTGTGGTTAGACTGAGGAATTCTTCTAAAGAGGTTGCTATATATGTTGGTCATGCTTTTAAAACAGGATTTTGCAAGTAACAGTGTTTTGCCCCATGTTGTCATGCACACCCAAACACATATCTAAATTATCGTGTTGCATAATTAATAGCCAAACGAATGGGTTCGTGAGCCTTTTCATTCAACCAGACACATCCTCTTTTGACCTTTTAATAGCTCTGTGAAGTAGGAGTTCTCTCTTTCAAATTGTTAGTCATAGACTTTTGACTTCCCTGTGTTATTTGCAGGCATTTCTCTAAAGACTCAGGAACTCTATGCTCTTGTTTTTGCCACTCGCTACTTAGACATATTCACTCATTATGTCTCATTTTATAATACCGTGATGAAATTGATATTCCTGGGAAGCTCATTCTCTATTGTCTGGTATATTCGACGCCACAAGTTGGTTCGGAGATCTTATGACAAGGACCATGACACCTTTCGGCATTTATTTCTTGTGCTGCCCTGCCTAATTTTGGCCTTGCTAATACATGAAAAATTTACCTTCAGAGAGGTAACAATGTCTTTCCATCTAATTATTTGGAATGCTTCAGTTCATGTATTGTTTGTCCAAGATGTTAACAGCAATGTGATGCATGCACACATACAGACATATATGCCTACATACATCTGTGTGCGTGCATATGCTTTTAAGAGTGATTGGGCCTATGCTATTCTTATTGGCCGTATTGTGACTTTGATGCATCTTGAAATATGGTTCTCCAGGTAACATGGACATTCTCCTTGTATCTGGAAGCTGTTGCCATACTTCCTCAACTAGTACTGTTGCAGAGGACAAGAAATATTGACAACCTGACAGGACAATATGTCTTTCTCCTAGGGTATTTCTTATTGCATAATCTTTGTAGTTTTTATCTTAGGTCAATAAGGTATTTTTGTATGTTACAGTGAGAGTTCTTTCTTCCTCAATTTTGAATCTTGATTACCATAATGTTGTCGTATGTTAATGTCGTTTCTTTGTTTATTTTTCTTGTGTTGCTAGGAAAGCTGAGTACGTTTATAACTTCATGTTCTGCATACTTGCTGCACTTTAAAACCCCTGTTAACCTTGTTACTCTTATTTGCTGCAGCGCATACAGAGCATTGTACATATTAAACTGGGTTTATCGCTACTTTACAGAGCCACACTATGTCCATTGGATAAGTATGTCATCCTCAGTACAGTCCCATGTGCATTTGGAGGCTTATCCCTATAAAAAAAATTTACTAATATTTCGCTGTCTAAATTTCATCGCAGCTTGGATAGCAGGAACTGTTCAGACATTATTGTATGCTGACTTCTTCTATTATTATTTCCAGAGGTTAGTCTTTAAACTTTAGGAAAAGCTTCCAGCCTTGTGCTGATGATTATAGAAAATGACATTTTATTTTCGTGTTGCAGTTGGAAAAACAATGTGAGGCTTGAGTTACCAGCTTGAGAAAGCGCTTGGAATATGCTTTTATTGGACTAAACTAGCTATGCATTTTGGTTGTAACTTCTATTTCCCTTGAATTTATCCTGTTTGTGTTTGCTTCAGTATGGCATTTTAAGCCACAACATTAGTAGTTTTAGAACACAACATATATGTAGCAAAATCACTAGTAAATGACATTGAACCATTCTACAATGGAAGAAAAACTGAATGCATTGATTATTATATCCATGTTTATGGAAGATTAAGCTGTCTCAATTCTACCAGAAACTCTTCGGGTCTCTTTTTGAGCTCCGAGTTGATTACTTCATCCTGTTGTCTATTCTCCCAGCTTCTTCTTATTTGAGGTTCGGATTGTCAAACAGACCCAGCACTGCAAGATATAAGTGGACTCCCAATTTAATACTTGAAAAATGTGGTGATCTGTTGCCAACAAGAGACCTCAAACATCCTTGAGGCATTAATGCATTTGCAAGTTAAAAATATGCATGAAGACCTGAACAGTTTTACAATAACTCTTATTTGCAAATGAATTTCAAAAAACTATTTAATAATTACCCTTCATCGTTGATAATTGGGGAAATCGTGCTCTCTTTGTGGCTCACCGCTCCTTGAATCAACATGGGTATATCAACTTCACCATCAGTAGTGACAAAATTCCTCGAGCTCATCTTTGTTTGATCAACCTAATATAACTCCTTACTGGTCTATCAACCCGTGTGGTCCATTTGATAAAAAAAAATGTTAAGAGTATGAAGAGTTTTTTTTAATAGTCACATTTAAATTTAGTCAAGTGGATCAATCTTAAAACCTCTCGTACCAACTCTTCACCTAACTCAGGCTTTCAATTAAACTATATAGGAGGTGGCCCGACTTAAATTGATCAATTTTATGAATCCATGGGTAACTCAAATGATCGGTAAAAACATGATTTAACTTTTTTTAAAACTTTAAGAAGACAACTTAAAAAAAATATCAAGACAACAACAGATTAGATCAACCTCGGTCCCCTCGCGACCTGGGTCTTGAACTCTATTCAGTTTAATAACCGTTTTTATAAACTTTTTTTTATCTAGTTATATAATAAAAATAGATTCTTGCAAAATTGAACATCAACCCTAAAATACATATTTATTTGAGATTGTGATAACCCTATAGAAAATAAACAAAAATAAACTATACAGACTATTTCCTAACCAAACCAATATTGAAGAACAAAATTGAAAAAAGAAGAAGATAAAGGACCAAAAACAATATATGGTCGGTGGGTAAACCTGTCAAACATATGAATTGAGTAACTTGAGCTAGCACGTCAAACCCATGAATCAGATTATGGACTCCACTGAGATTATAATTTTTTTAAAAAATTATTTTTTATTTAACTTTATGATAACAAAAATAGACGATCGCAAAATCGAACACCGACTCAATACCGAGGTATTTTTTGAGATCGCAATAACCTTATAGAAAGCGAAACGAAACCAATTATGAAACCGAATTCCCAATTAAACCACGTGGGAGCTAGCTCGACTTAAATCAATCGATTTCATGGGTCTGAATGCAACTTTTATTATCAGTAAAAACATGAGTTAGCTTTAAAAAAATACTTCAATTTTTTTTTAATATTGAGACAACGACAGATTGGATCGACCTTGATCCCCCCGCGACCCGGGTCATGAACTCTATTGGATTTGATGACTTTTTTATAAATTATTTTTATTTAATTATGTGATAAAAATAGATACTTACAAATTGAGCACCAATCTAAAAATAAACATTTATTTGAGATAATTATCATTATAGAAAGCAAACAAGAGTCAACCATACAATCTATTTCTCAACCAATCCTATATTGAATGAAAAAATAAAAATTAAAAAATTAAAAACAATTAAAAAACCAAAAACAAAAAAAACCATATTCGATCAATGGGTAAACTCGTCAAACATGTGAATCGGGTGACCTAGGCTAGCACGTCAAACCTGTGAACTGGGTTATGGACTTCATTGGGATTATAATTGTTTTTCAAAACTATTTTTTATTTAATTACATATTAAAAAAATAAACAATTGCAAAATCAAACATCAACTCAATACCGAGATATTGTTTTTAGATTGCAATAACCTCATAAAAGGCGAAACAAAACCAATTATGAAACTGAATTCTCAATTAACCCAATTTCTAAGGATGAAATAAAAAAAATATTTTAAAAAAGTTAAACTTGTCAGACTCGCAAACCAGGTCAACCAACTAAACTTGTGAATAAGTTCATAGACTTTATAAAGTTTAATAACATGACTTTTCTCTGAAACAAATTTATTTTAAACTATATGATAAAAAAATAGACAATAAAAAAATTCAAGTTCAATTAAAAAGAAAAAAAAAGATACCCCCTCCAAACCCGTAAACCAAGGCAACCTGGGTTACCCTAACAAATTTGCAAACCACATTAATCTTATAAACATAGTATGAAGCTAAATTCTCAATCATCTTAATATTAATAGATGAAATCGACAAAAAAAATTTGAGAAAAAATCAAAAAGAAAAAAAAGATGGCAATGGTTGTGGGTGAATAGTGATTTCCGCACACCTTTTAATTTTCGTTACTCTATAAAGTTTAATAACATAACTTTTCTCTAAAACTATTTTTTAACTATATGAGGAAAAAATAGACTATAAAAACTCAAGTTTAATTTTTTTTTAAAAAGAAAGACAACCTATCAAACCCGTAAACTAGGACAACCTGGATTACCTTGGCAGACCTACAAACTACGCTAACCTCATATAAAGAAAAAAAAAAAAAACAAATTACAAAACCAAATTCTTAACCATCCCAAATGCTCAATTTTAAAAGATGAAATCAACAAAAATTAATTTCAAAAACAAATCATAAAAAAAGCACCACATTGTGGATTACTATTGTAATTCACAGTGCAATGGGTGTGGGTGAACAGTGGTTTCTCCACACCTTTTGATTTTTGTTACTTTATGAAGTTTAATAACATGTTTTTTTCTAAAACTATTTTTTTTAACTATATGAGAAAAAAATAAACTAT
>Ga0307517_10007079_pt1 | contig 16445 bp, 12 predicted proteins | sample 23_EM_MG_FD_194515 | JGI IMG/M metagenome (GOLD analysis project Ga0307517, IMG submission 194515) | Populus trichocarpa ectomycorrhiza microbial communities from riparian zone in the Pacific Northwest, United States - 23_EM | ecosystem: Host-associated > Plants > Roots > Unclassified | place... | reverse complement strand
CCTTTAGTATGTATACTATATATTCACAAGAAAAAAATAATTTTTTCAATGTGGGATTTGAAACCTTTTAGTATATATACTCTATATTTATAAAAAAAAATATGTTTTTTCAATGTGAGATAAAAAAACTTTTTTTGTTTAAATATTTCAACTTAAAAAGATAATATAATATCTTTTCAATGTGGGATAACAAACTTTTGGATATATTCTTTTAAATTTTATTATTTACAATATATATAGCATATATTCACATCAATTATTTTTTAATTTTTTTATATGAAATATTAAAATTTAAAATATTTTTTTTAATTTTTCTGAGTTAATCTATGTAATCCCAACCTAATCTCTTGACTAAATCAACCCTTGATATCTATGATTCCAATCCATGCGCTGTAGATATTATCCACTGTAATGTAAGTAGGTATTTAATATAAAAAAAAAAATCTTTTTTTACTCTACTTAAAAAAGATATTTAAGACGGCCACTTTGGATTTATGAAACTGTGGTTAACTTTTGTTAGAGCAATTGTTAAAAAAACATAGTAATAATATAGACTCCTTAAATATTATTAGCATGTACTGTAAATTTTTTAACTCTTAACCACCGGAGGATATGATTCACATATATTCTTAAATTTCATTTTAATAGTTAATTGTACATCCATAATTATATTTTATTCATTTGTTAATTGATGTGAGCATCTCTAAGACTCAATTAATTCTTGATAAATATTATTGGATGTTCATATATTATTGAGTTTCAATCATATCAATTATTTTATTTTATTTAATTTATAATAACCTTTTTTTTTAATTTTAGAATGCGTTAGTTTTTCCCTCTATTTTTATACTTGATTTCGTGCATAATTATCAGACCTGATCTAGACTCGGCTAAGAAACCAGGTCTCGGATTACACGGATTGACTCAGGTCAACCCGAAAAAATTTAAAGAAATATTTGAAATTTTAATATTTCATATAAAAAATTAAAAAAAAATCCATATGAATATAGACTATATATATTATAAATAATAAAGTTTAAAAAGATTATTTCAAAAGGTTTTTTGTCTCACATTAAAAAAATATTATGTTAATATGTTTTCTTTTAAGTTAAAATATTTAAACCAAAAAGATTTTTTATCATACATTGAAAAATTATAACTTTTTTCTTGTAAATATAGAGTATATATACTAAAGGGTTTCAAATCTCATATTGAAAAAATAAATTATTCTTCTAGTATTTATATAGTGAACTTCGAAAATGATTAATAACCAACTAAAAAATATATAAAAAGAAGAGTCTCTAGCTAGGAGAAAAAATACATTTGAAAAAAAACGAGTCTCGTCTAGGTTTTGCTGGGTCGCAGGTCAACCCAGTTTTTGCTTATCCTGGTCTTTTATTTTACCCGACCTGGTTCAGTCATCGAGTCGACCGGATCCTGAATTGTCCCACTAGGCTGATATAGATTTAATAACTATGATTTCATGTTGTTAGTTAATTTAGCGTTGACCAATCATTGCTACTTGTGATAAGAAAATAATTTTTAAAATTAAATAATAATAAAAACTTGTAATAAAAATTATTTATAATAAAAAAATTAATTTTCAAAATTAAAAAAAAAAATCAATCATGATTATTTGTAATGGAAGAAAGGAAAAAGAAAAAAAAATCAAACCCTCTATAACCACTTATCTGTAATAAAAGTAAAAAAGAGAGAAATAATTTTCAAAATTAAAAATTTACTTAAAAGATTATTGTAATTTTGCTTATATGCATAGATTAGTTTATACCATTTAATTTATTTATTTATTCAAAAAGAAAATACAATAATATTTCTATCATCTTCATCTTTTAGCTGATTAGACGAATCATCTTGCAGGAGTCCACTAGTTGACCAGTCGAATTCTTTGGATCAATATTTCTTATTCCAGGCTCGCCGTTGTCATTCAATCCAGACCACATCTTTACCTTATCATTGCCTTGCCAGTGGTTCTCTTCTTGTAGGCTGTAACTACCGCCATGTTCCCGCTATAAAATAATTAAAGGAGCACCTTTGTCTACTTCTCTCTTCTCTTGCTCGTATCTTTCTCCTTTTCAATCATTCAAAGCAAATCGGGCCCAAACATTTAGATTAGTTCCAGACAGTTAGATCAGACCAATGGAAAGCAGCAGCTGCATTTACAAAGACCCCAATTCACCCATTGAAGCTCGTGTAAAGGACCTTCTTTCAAGAATGACTTTGAAAGAGAAGGTTGCCCAGATGACCCAAATCGAACGCTCTGTTGCCACTCCCCACTATCTTCAGGATCTTGGAATTGGTATTTTATATATATATCCTCTTCAATTTATATGTTATAGTCTAAATGATTCAATGAAGTTTACGTTTGCTGTCGTTCTTCTTTTTTCGGGTTTTCTTTCTTTTAAGCATTTCTTCATTAAGTTAGTGGACTATTTGGTAGGGAGTGTAATGAACGCTGGAGGCAGCGCACCTTTTCCAAATGCAAAGTCGTCTGACTGGGCGGATATGGTTGATTGGTTTCAAAAGTTAGCACTTCAGTCGCGGCTTGGTATACCCATTATATATGGGATTGATGCTGTTCATGGTAATAATGGTGTTTATGGTACCACCATATTTCCTCACAATGTTGGCCTTGGAGCCACCAGGTGAGTTTTTAATTCTGTTCTTTTATTGAGTGGAATAGCTAGCTTAATGTTCAGATTAACATTTCTGATACGTTTACATCATTTGAGAAATTAGAGAAAGATTAATTTCAGAGTCTACTTATTAGTGTCACTGCTTGTCCTGAACTGTAATGCCAAAATGTGATATAGAGATGCAGATTTGGTGCGGAGGATAGGTGTTGCAACAGCTCTTGAAGTTAGGGCTTGTGGCATTCAGTATACGTTTGCACCATGTGTGGCTGTAAGTTCTTGTAAATGCAATTGGATACTCCTTTTGAGTTCTCTGGTTTTGATTTGTTCTGCAGCAGGATTTCTAGCTGAATTAATTGACTGTCTAATCATTTTAATTTGAAATTTTGTACAACTTGCAAAATCACCAAGAAGAAACCAATAGAATCACCTAGTTCTTCCTAAGAAAATAAAAGTTTTTGCATTGAAAGCGTGCAAGTAGTGATAGAAAGAAGTGTAAAAATTTATGTAGATGCTTTTATTACCTTTGTTTAATCAATGCGGTATTCATGGTCGGTGAATATTTGCAAGATTCAAAATAACTCTTTGTTTGTAGACCAGATGTAATGCTTGATAAACTGGATTGGGATCCTCTCATATTCCTTTTGTCATATTTGTTAAATCTAAACTATTAAATTCAAACCGAATGGACATGATTTAATGAATAATTAAAATGACAAGAATTTAACCACCATAATATAATGAAAATAGGGTTCTTTAAATTTAATGACGTAAATAATTCTTTTATTGAGTTGGCTTGGTACTAATCTTAGAAGATCATTGATTGTGAAAAGATGTGGTGCTTTTAACACAATAGTATGGTATCTTTAAACAAAATCCAGAATTAACATATAGTAGTATTGTTGGTTTTCTTCGGTGTTCTTTTCTTCATTGTTTATATTCCTTCTTGCTTTAAAGCTATAGTATGCAGAATAATTAATTCAATGGGTGCTGACAGGTATGCAGGGATCCCCGGTGGGGAAGATGCTATGAGAGCTACAGTGAAGACACTAACATAGTTAGAGAGATGGCCTCTATTGTTACAGGCTTGCAGGGACAGCCACCTGAAGGACACCCAAATGGCTACCCTTTTTTGGCAGGAAGGTAGAGAGAAGTTAATATCAAACATTTTTCCATTTTCATTACTATCATGGTTTGCATATTGCATCTTTACTAGGAGCCATAGGAACTGGGCCGAGACAAATGTGAGACTGTTTGGACTCAACTCTAGTGTCTGTGTACATCTATCAAACTTGGCTTGAGCTTAAGCTACTTTTAAGTCACCCTGCTTACCTAAGCTTATCACACTTGTACCAAAGTTGAGCTCAGTTCACTTGGGTCAATGACTGTTATAACTTATAAGCTATAGCTTGAGTGGATATTCATCTGAAGTTTGATATATCACAACTTAAAAGACTGCAGCCTCATAAAAATACTTAACAAAGTAAAAAAAAAAAAAAAAAGTAGACCCCTGTAGCCTTGTCAAGGTGAAGCAGCATCCGTTGCCTAATGGGTTACATTCCTGTGGAACTGAACTACTCCAAGACATGCCTCATGATAATTTAGTATCAAACATTTAAAGGAAAGTTATATTCATGAATCAATCAAGCCGAATACCAGATTTTGGGGACTCAACTTGTTTATATAACAAGCATAGAAATTTGTTTGAGCTTGAAATACACCATGAGTTGATCTGTAAAAGATGTGTAAATGTATTTGGTTGAAATACATCATGAAAGAGCTTGCAAAATCTTCAAACTAGCCAATCTCCAGTGGATCTTGAGTTGTTTGGATCATTATTTTTAATAAGTTAAATAAAAATATCACATTTCTCTGGACACCAAATGATTTTTTTTTTGGAGGGTGGGGAGTGGGGTTGATCTGTTCTTGAGGGCTTGTTTTCGCATGGAGAAAATTTTCATACATGTGTTTAAGTTCACATGTTAATTCACGTGTTGGGCTTACTATTTGTGGGGTAATATCTACACATGAAAGGGTGTTGATTATAGTGTTGCAAATTCTAGAACAAGTGGCTGCATAACCAAATGTTGTGCGGTTAACGTTGTTTCTCTTTCATGTTAGGAACTTTTGTGAGCAGCTTTCTGATAATACGACCTACAAGCCTTAGAAACTTCTCTTACAACACTGGCAATGAGGCTCTAGTTGTGCTTGTTGGAGTTTAATGCAAGAAAGTCATTGCCTGAAATTTATTTCCTTGTTCAATCTACACCGCCTGGATTCTGCAGATCAGTTCCATTCTCGTGCATGCATAATGTTGACCTATATATGTTGTTTTGTAAATTGACTTGCTACTCTAACCCCATTGGTAATGCTTTTTCATTGATGATTATTTGATCCCAGAAACAATGTTATTGCCTGTGCTAAGCATTTTGTTGGAGATGGGGGTACTCACAAAGGTTTAAATGAGGGGGATACTATATTGTCTTATGAGGATCTAGAGAGGATTCACATGGCACCATATCTAGACTGTATTTCCCAGGGTGTTGGCACTATTATGGTTTCTTATTCTAGTTGGAATGGACGCCAACTGCATGCTCACCATTTTCTCCTGACAGAAGTTTTGAAAGATAAGTTAGGTTTTAAGGTAAAGATTGCCTCTAATTTTTATTTCAGAATCTTCTATCTGTAAAATGAATGTTAAACTGACACTAAACTAAAACAATGATATGCAAAATTTGGTTGATTTCTTGCTGGCTTGTTAATCTCAAAGTTTTCTTTTTGGTGATCAATAAGACTCAACAACCTGACTTTTGAATCATTTAAATTTTGAAGTGTTTCCACCTTTTCTTTTTCTTCCTTTTCTTTTCTGGAGGGAGGAGATAGCAGGCTGTGTTGGAATATCACTCCTGCTTTAATCAAATACTTTTATGTTTTTATGGAAATGAATTTTTGAACGTCTGGGTATTTCGACTGGGAAGCAATTTTTTGTTGCAGGGTTTTGTGATTTCTGACTGGGAAGCACTAGACCGACTCAGTAAACCTCTCGGGTCAAACTATCGTTGCTGTGTTTCCACTGCTGTTAATGCTGGAACTGACATGGTAGAGATAGAACTCAAGTTCCTGTAAGCCTATAATAAAAGTTTCTTTCCTTGATTTATGCCCTTACTTCCCAATGTGCAAAAATATGCAGGTAATGGTGGGGCAAAAACATAGAGAATTTATGAAAGATCTGATTTTTCTGGCAGAATCAGGGGAGATCCCGATGACCAGGATTGATGATGCTGTTGAAAGAATACTGAGAGTGAAGTTTGTGGCTGGTCTTTTCGAATATCCCTTTGCTGATAGATCTTTACTAGATATAGTTGGTTGCAAGGTAACTTTCAGAATATCCAACACATAGTAATTGCGTAGTTCTCTCATTAGAAGATACAAAATTTCCCCATTTTCCAGCCAAGATGAATTACTTTTTCCATCTCTTTTAGGTTTTAAAATAATAAGTGAGAGGTAGACATGGTATACTTGTAGACAGTGATGTTCCCACTGTTGTATCATGCATCATTGTCACTGGATCTAATTTCCATCTGAGGTGGTAACCGACACCTTAATCGCAAAACTGAAATGGTAAAATCAACACTTCAAATAATTTTTTAGGCACTGTCAAATAAGTTTTTGGGTACTGGAATGCTGAATCCATCTGTGGATGGGGAGATGACTGATCAACATACAAAGGGAAGAGAGGAAAAAATGTTGAATTTGAATATTTATGGAGGTAGGCAACACAGTAATGATAATGCCACCAGTTGGAGTACTGGAAACTGATTTAATAATGTGAACGAGGAGATCAAATCCCTAGTATTAGAAAAAGTTGTGCGTGTGCATACAGTTTGTACATCTATATCATTTTTTTCACCACTAGAGTTTGTAACTGATTTAAACCTTCATCTGTAGTTGCAGATAACACTGTTCAGTATATTCCTTAAGTTACCTTTCTTTATCTTAATGCTTTTATGCAGCTGCATAGAGAACTGGCACGTGAAGCAGTTCGCAAGTCCTTAGTTCTCTTAAAAAATGGGAAGGATCCAAAGAAACCACTTCTTCCACTAGATAGAAGTGCTAAGAAGATTCTTGTTGCTGGGACACATGCTGATAATCTTGGATATCAATGTGGAGGTTGGACCATAGCCTGGAATGGGATGAGTGGCAGAATCACCATTGGTATGCAGTTCTGTGGATTTATCCCTAATGATGAAATTTAACTGATGTGCATGTAGATCCTCAGATGCCTAGGGGGTTTCTAGTTTTCTTTGAAGATGCTTCCTGGTAGGAATTTCTACTATTGGGGAAGTGCATATATAATCCACCTGCCACATGCATTTGCTGCATGAGTACAAAGTGACACTTTATTGCAAGTTATTCGTGTGAGTTCCTTGTCCGGATTTCATTTAGTTCTTAACTTGGATATGCTAACAACTATCTATTCAAGTTGATTTTGATCACTTGTTGGAATATTCCTGGGTTGCAAAAATTGCATTTGCATCTTTCTGTTTGTGGGTGAGCGGGTGTGATGTAGGTGATAGGTCAAAGTGTGTTACTTTTTTCTCGCTAATGATTCTGTGTTTTCCTCTCACTCCCCTTTCTTGAGAGGAAAATAGAATGATAAAGAAAGAAAGAGAAGAAGCCAGCTTATAGACTTGGAACGTGTATTTAATGTCTTAACTCTCCTTTTAACTTGTATTGATCACTACGGTATCATGTTGGGGAACAAGATTTTGTCTGTTAAGCAGTTACTAATTACACAAACAGGGAATAGTCCTCATGCCCTCCCCTCTCCATCTCCCATTGAACCCTTTCATGATTCTTGTAAGATCCCTGGTCAGTCCCTACAATTATGCAAATTCGAGTTTAGTAGCTAAACTGGCTGGCATTGCTATTTTGAAATGCCATTGCAATAATAAGTGTTACTGGAAAAATACACACACACTCTTTAGTACATGATGCTGTGAGTAAATGCAGGCATTACACTTATTAATGTCGCTTATGTTTCAGGGACAACTATCTTGGATGCCATTAAGGAAGCAATAGGAGAGGAAACCGAGGTGATTTATGAAAAAATTCCATCACCAGACACCTTAGCAAGCCAAGATTTTTCTTTTGCCATTGTAGCCGTTGGTGAAGATCCTTATGCAGAATTCACTGGTGACAATTCAGAGCTTGCAATCCCCTTTAATGGGGCTGATATAATAAGCTCAGTCGCTGATAAAATCCCCACATTGGTTATTCTGATATCTGGAAGACCTTTGGTTATAGAACCATGGCTCTTGGAAAAGATAGATGGTCTCATTGCTGCTTGGTTGCCTGGAACTGAAGGAGAGGGAATTACAGATGTTATATTTGGAGATTATGATTTTAGTGGCCGACTGCCCGTGACATGGTTTAGAAAGGTTGAGCAATTGCCAATGAATTTAAGAGATAATTCAGAAGAACCTCTATTTCCATTAGGCTTTGGGTTAACATGCGAAGCGGGCAATTCTTTTGACTGAATAAATTGAAGGCCCAGATAAGCCCAAGGTCCAATATTTTGGATCAAGTAGGGCAGCAAATTAGGGTTCCTATCGTTAAATTCCGAGAACCAATTCTATGCTTGTCATACACTTCATTCCAAGCTCGGTCTGCAAACCCTCGGTGGTCCATATCCGTATTTTCTCCAAGCTGTTTCATTGTTCGACATATAAATAATAGTGAACTTGGTGTTGAGATGACAATAATGAGGAGGTTATGTGAGATGGATGTATCACATCAATGTTGCAAGTGTGCAAATCTCTGTCAATAAAAGGAAAGGGAATTCGGAAGACTAAGAATTGCAGAATCAGATTCGCAGCCACAATAATCTATCATGGTATGCTCCTTTTTTTCATCCATTTTCTCTTGTCCCAAGATGCCTCTAATTGTGGTACTGGAGTCTCTTTGTTTTACTCGAAAGGGCATTAATGTTATATATAGATGGAATGCTGCTTCTGCTTTCCATTGCGTCTTCTTTTGCTTGTGTGTAAAACTAAGCCCTCGATAAGTAATTATTCTTCGATCTCTGATGACCAGATAAGCTTCGTAGGGAATCAAAATTACTTCAGCAGGCAACCTCACGAACCCTTTTAACATATGGCTAGAAAATTAGAGCTGCATTATTATCGAAAATATTATGAAGTATATTTCAACTAAAACCATTGTAGGAATCAGAATATATAGTTGAGAAAATAGAGAGCAACTAGATAACCGAAAGTGTTAATAATTGACATAATATTTGTGGTTGTAATTGGTAACTTGTAACCAGTTAAGGTCTTGATTGAAATAGGAATAAAGTGAATGGAGGTGCTTTCATGTGCAAGTTGCAGAAAGGTTTCTCCTCCTTTAGAAAAAAGGATAGTGACTGTTCTTTGTCATTTATTGCTGAAAAAGCTAGTTGGGATGGCCCTGTTGCTACCAGCAATGAAACTGTATCACTTACGGCTATTGAATTTGATCACAGTAGATATATGCCGTCCTGTATCGGATGGCTTGAAGGGAATGACAGCATCTATATGCAAGGGACATGGGTGGTCACTAGGCTTTTACCATGTTTGCTCCATTAAAGCACGATGAAATGACAATGGTGGTATCAATGGCAACAAGGCAGCAGGCTTGGCTTTTAACACCAGCCAATCTGGCTAAATGCTAAGTTCCAATCCTTGAAATCTTGAGGTGGATTTCCCTCTGTTCCTCTTGCTGATAGTTTGCAGGCATCATTAGGCAATTAGTTAGATGAACAGGGGAAAAAAGAAGAAGAAATCTTGTGTGGAACACAAGATATATTGCTGCCAAACAAGATTAAGTTCAAATGAAACTTGAAACACATTTTTAGTGAACTTTTGGAAGTTACTTATAGCTCACAAATCATCACTGCGAGGATGATTAATTCATCGAAATGGAACGGATGGTTAAATCAATGTCATTGGCATCATTATAAAAAGAAATACTTTTTTTGTCTACAAGGCATTGTAAATCATTAATTCAATGCCATGATTGATTCAGAGGAAGATTCTTTGTGTGCCATGGATGCAAAACCTAACATTAACAAAAGCGAGTTACTTTACTGAAATTTCATGGCAGCAGCAGTAATAATTCATCATGACTAAGTTGTCTCATTTGGCAGCAGTCATTAGTTCAACAAAACACTTAATTAACAATAAGATTCTCTGTCCTGAAGGAGTAAAGGATGCTTAAAGGTCAAATGAAAATTCCCCCCACCAAGAGAGAATCTCTATGTCCTCTTGAAAGAGTATAAAATTATGTGTCCAGTAGTGTGATGCAATATGTTTTTTAAAATTTATTTTTAAAAAATATATATTAAAATAAATTTTCATATTTTTTTTATTTTTCACATCATTATAACCAAATCATCAAAAAAAATATTATAAAAAACATTAATTCAATATTTTTTGAAGTTAAATATATATTTAAAACGTGTTTAAAACAGAATTTATTGCAATCCCAGCCACAAAAAAGAATATATAAAAAAGAAAAGCACCCTATCCAAGCTTGTGATTAAAATGGATTGAAATCTTTGAGAAGTTTTATTTAATAAGCTAAACCGTACAATTAGGATCACAAAACAGTAAAGCTTCCATGAACTTGGAACATTCTTAGGCAGGTGCAATGGCCCTGCCAGCAAACGTTAACAATCAAATCTAATGTGATGTGCATCTTAATTATATATGCTAAGAGAGGTTAGAACAAAAGATGTACGGATTAATTGATTAATTAAGGACGGAGGTAATCTGGCCTGGATCTTGCTTGGTACTATGGTACATAATAGTTTAATCAAATAATTTGTAGCCCCAGAGAAGGATCTTCTTCTTCCTAAAGAGAATCTTTTAAGAAAGATCCATGTGGAGAAAGATTGCTCAAAGAGAAGGGAATTGAAGTGGAATGGAGAGTCAGCCTCGACTACGGTTTCAAAGGTCAAGCCAAGTCAAAGAGACCATTTATTTTTCTGTCATTATTGGTGAGGATTTTTCACAATTTCTAGGGTTTAGAAACTGTATTGAATTTTAGGGATTTACACAATTTCTATACTAAAATCGATGCAGGACAATAAAAAATTGAAGAAAAAAAAATTAGAAGAATGGAGGTTGATTTTGTAATTTTTATTCAATTCATAAAAAATATTTAATATTAAAAAAATATATATAAATATTAAAACTTTAACTCGAACAAACAATTAGATTTATAATCTACTAAATAAAATTTTTAATAATAATTAAATCAAACCAGCAAATGAAATCTAATAATATAAAAGTTGTATTATTCTACATTATTATAAATCATACGAAAATATGAACCATGTCTCGGCATGATATTCCTATCATCTATCCTCACTGTGGAGTGAGTTTGGACTTTCAAGGCAGAAGTGCAGAACCACATTGGCTGTCCACAAGCCACACCACCAAGCAAGAGGCAATCGTTTCTCAAATTCAAGTGCAGCTGCAGATTCTGGGGTGCTGCTAATCAAATGGCTAAAATGCAAGATGCAATTTATCAACTATTGATCTAAAAGAATGGAGAAAAAGAAAACAGAATACTGAAAAGTTCAGAGATCCTCCTGCATATTGAATTCAAGCTTTAAGTGGTCATCTTCTACAGATACTAACACTACACACGTCATAATAGTCAACCTTTTTTGTGCATCAACTGCACAAGCAGGTCTATAAATGCTTAGCTTTCAACTTATTATTGAAGATGCTAATCACGTTGATTCCTTTATTGCTTTCTCTCCACCTTAACTTGGAATTCCCTGTGTTTGCTTGTTGATCTATGCAAATCCCCTTCTGCATGTTTTTAATCTTATCTTGAAGGGCACATCTTTAAGGTATCAACTTCAAAATTCAAATAATAGGGGCAGGGAGGGAGGTAATCTCGAAATCTGTTTATTTTTACGTTTCAAAGTGTTTTTAAAAAAAATAATTTTTTTATTTTTTATTTGTTTGATATTAATTTTATTTTTGATGTTTTTACGTTGTTTTGACGTGCTAATGTTAAAATTAAATTTAAAAAAATAAAAAAAGTTATTTCAATATATTTTTAAACAAAAAAAAAAATTTAAAAGCCCTGCTACCACAGCGTAAAAGAGTCCCGCTCCCACTTCAAGATTATTTCCTACGCTCTTCTAAAACAAGATCCACATAACACATTCCCCGTGCCCATTTGGATAAGGCCACCACTCCCTACATCACAGAGCAGGTGTTCATGAATACAAGGATAACCAGCCTCAGTTTTACAATCAGGAAATTGAATTCCAAGCAAAACAGAATCCTGTCCCCTCCAAGTTCATGTACTGTTGACTAACTTAGTTCTTGACAGCTTATACACAAAAGACCAGAGGAAAAAAAAAACAGTAAAGAAGGCATAAGCACAACTATACTACTGAAAAGAAGACGCGGAGTTATGAGCCATGGATTAAAGAACAACCATTCTCTCATCCATGAGGGTAGTGTTGCGCAGATTGCATCTGAAAACCCATGGTTTGCTGTCCAATGTAAGAGTCATGAACAGCACCTCTATGCGGATTCTGGCCTTGCATTTTAAGCCCATACGAGTTAATCCCATAAGGAGAAGACATGAACATATTTGCATTTGTTGAATTAAAAGCCATGGTTGCTCCACTGTTGGGTTGGTTCCATTGGAAATGCGTTCGAGGCATGGCAGCAGAATTGGGCTGCTGAGAAATCGCCCCAGATTGATCAGGTGATGTTCTTTTGTTGTCCGGTGAAGGAGTTCTCGTTTCGTTGAGATTGACAGTGGTTATATCATGAATACTAGCTCTTCTCTTATCCTTCCCTCCTGATAGCTGCCTGATAAAATACTTTTGTGCGTGACTAGCCACCTGAGTCGGTGTTCTACTGATAACAAAATTGCGAGATATGTTTCTCCAGTCCCCTTTACCATACTTCTTCAAGCCCATCAGAAACAGCCTGCAGTAAATTGAATCGTTAGGTCCAGTAATTTGTGCGAAGGAACAAGTCATTGCAAATATCTTAACTACAAAACAGAAACTTTAAACGAAGTTATGGCAACTGGCAAACACATCCACCTTTAAAGTACAACTGCGATAAAAACATATCCACAGTAACTGAATTTAAAGATTCTACTACAATTATGCTCTCCTCCAGATTAGATTCTTCCACGGATTATATTCTCAGCCACCACCAATTCGAGTAGTATGGCCTACCACCATATTACACTAAATCCACTGTATACAACGGAAAATACAAGGTTTTTTTAAAAAAAAGAGAGAGAGAAAAGAAACTAGCCTTTTCTTGAATCAATAACTTCATATTAATTCCCATTCAAGCAAAAAATTAACCAATAATATGAATACATATGGAAACTTACTTGTGTTCTTCCTCTGTCCATGGAACTCCTTTCTTTCTCTCCTGATCGGTAGGTCGGCCTGTCGAAGATCTCTTTCCACCAAGGCCATAAGATTGTTTGAACCCATCATAGCCATAACCATTGCCGTTAACCCAGTCCAATGTGAATGGAGAGGAGCTATATCCTGGAACTGGAATCAACCCTGCTTCTATGTAGCTAACATCAAGTTCTAGTTCCTTATACTGCTTTATCACATCCTCTACTGTCTTCCCTGGAATCATAGCTGCCACCTTGTGCCATCTATCAGAAGTTTCCTTATCATAAATTGCTAGAGCATTCTCAAATGCCTTGTTCTCTGCTATAGTCCATTTTGTGTTCTTGCTCTCTTCTGCAAGCCAATTCGAGCTGGAAAGGTACGATCCAGGAGATAGGATTTCCGTTTCCCACTTCATTGTATCAAGTTGTTATGTTAACATGCCAGTGAAGTCAAACAAACAAATTCACTTCGCAGTTACTATGATTACAAGAAGTGGCTAGAGAAGTTGGATGTATGAAGGAGAGGAAAAACAGAGGAATAGGAGGAGAACCCAGAAGAGGAAATGCAGAGAGATGGAAGTTTCACCACAGAAATATCAGCGTTAAATCAAGAAGGCATTTGAAAGGAATCAGAATCGCTTTTTATGCGTAGGCATGCCCTCAGGAATCTACAAAGGACAAAAAAAAAAAGCAAAGAAAATTTAGCACAGGCAATCTAGAAGTAAAACACCTAAACCCTAAAACCACTGGTGAGATCTGAGCTTAAGCTCTAAAAAACTTTTTAACTGAAGCAAACATATAAAACACAGAAAAACAATAACACTTGAAAAGAAAAACCAACTGACAAGAATTCCAAAAGAGGAAAGCTTGTAACTTAAAACACACTCTGTCTCTGTAGCTTCAATGAATTTGATAGCCCAGCAGAAAGAAACTTGGAGAGAAAAGAAAAGGTGGGAATGAAAAACAAAAGATCTCTTCTTTCTTCCTTTTCTTGAGGCCTGAGCAACAGAGAAAAGAGAAGAAAGAAAAGAAAAGGTGGGTATAGTGACTCCAATGAGTAGGAGGAGAGAACAGAAACAGTAGCAGAAATCACAAGCCCAAAAGCAAAGTACCTCGCTTAGCTTAGCTTAGCTTCAAGGAATGAATCTCATGAGTTTTTCTTCTTTTTTTTCCTTTTCTTTGTGGCTTAAATCTTGGGAAGAGAGAGAGAAGCAGTGATTGGAGGTGGTGGGTTGTTATTGGCTGGTATGGGGTCTGTGGATCCTGCAAACTTAATGAAAAGGTACCTCCCCCTCTCATCATAATTCTCACTCTTTTTTTTTTTTTTTCTAGGAAGATGTTTGGTGTAATTTTCCATTTCTTTTTTCTTTAATTTTCTGAAACAATAAAAAAAATTGATTCATTTTGTTTTCTTTTGAAACATAAGAACAATAACAACTGTACATATGTTACCCTTGTCGTTTTTATTTTTAATTCTTTTTTTAATTTTTAGACAACTTTAAGAAACAAAAAGAAAGTAAAAGAAAGTGGTAAAAAAACAGATGAACAGTGAAAATTTTGAAAATAGTTTCAAAATTTAGAATAAAAACAGAAAACAAGAAAACAGCATCATATCAAAAAGATTCTGTTTCAAAAAATTTTAAAAATAAAAATCTTTTTCTTTCAAATTTTGAGTTTTTTTGAAATTTTTATTTAAAACTTTAACTTTTTAATGTGGTTGTTAAAAGGAGAAAAAGCTTATTTGTTATTGTGATAGTAGTAGCTTTTCAAATTATTTTTCACTTGAATTATATTAAAATAATATTTTTTTTAATTTTTAAAATTTATTTTTAATATTAGTACATTAAAATAATTTAGAAACACTTAAAATAATTTAAAATAAAATAAAAATATTTTTTTCAAAAATATTTTTGCATCACAAAAACAAACTTTTCCAAAGAGCTTCCTTGTGCTAAAACATGGTCAACAGATACACATAAATCCTCTAATTTAGGCCCTCGGATCGAACTACCTAGATAAATGATTTTTTAATCATTTCTTATGATTATCTAAGGAAAATTAACAACTGTGATATACCTTTTCTTTTTCCCATCTCTTGTTTATGTTATTGTCGGTTTTTTTAAATGGCAGCCGCCAAAACGACGGTCCAGATCAATAGTAAGACCACACTGGTCAGGTGGGCCCTAACACAGTTACAACACCTCTTATTGGGCAGCCTCCCACATCACTGAACATTGTTACCGTCTCAGCAATGGAGGTAGGGTCCTTGCAAAAGCACCCTCGATCTTGACATCTGGCACAATATTATTGGCTATTTTTCACTAATTATAATTGTCCAATAAATCATAAGTGAAGGACAGAGTTGACCCAATGAGCTGGATCCACGTCACAGGTTAAGTCTGTGATTATGAGACCCAAGCATAGGGCATCACAAGCAACTCCCGGGCCAGTGGCCACCTCCAGCCAGCCAGCCAGCCAACCACCACGTCTCACTTCTCTTCCTTTTTCACAATGTTTGTTAGTGGAATTGAGTAGGAGAATGTTACAACTCCCCACTCTCCTTTTAAGCGCGTGTTCATCTAACTTACCAACCAAAGGATCAGAAAGCAGTGGAAGTCCTTTTTTTGTTCTCAGCTAATTAAGGTTAGAATGGAAAATTATGTCTTAAATAAGTTAAATTAATATGGACCAAAAATATTTATTTATTTATTTATTTATAAATTTTAATTTCGAGAATTAATAAAAGAATAACATCTTTAATCAACAAGTGAACCCTATAAAAATCTAAATAAATTATCACAATAGTTTAGAATTTAGATAACGTAATTAATTTTGTTTGGTCAAACACAGATTTGATTTATTTCATCTATGAAAACCAAACAAATAGTTATGGTTTTTTATATCATGCATTTTGCAATAATTCCTACCATAAAAGATGGTTTTAGGGATAATAAAGGGATTTTTTATGCTAAAATGTGAACAATCTAAATAATTCTTCAGTTAATAAATAAAATAAATTACAAAAAATATATATTTTGAAATATTTAAAATTTTAATAAACCTTTAGTTAATTTGTATGTGTAGTGCAGAAGAACAACAAATAACTCATGATACCTTGTTTAAGAAAATAATTCAGTTGGTAAGCAAATATTTAAAAATCTGTAGTTTTTCAAAGTGTTTTTCATTCTAAAATATTTTAAAATAATATTTTTTTTTTATTTTTTAAAAATTATTTTTGATATCAGCACATCAAAATGATCTAGAAACATTAACAACATATTAATTTAAAGCAAAAAATAAAATAAAATTTTTTTAATATTTTTCAAAAAAGCTTTTGAAACGCAATGTCAAACA
>Ga0307517_10007078_pt1 | contig 16448 bp, 26 predicted proteins | sample 23_EM_MG_FD_194515 | JGI IMG/M metagenome (GOLD analysis project Ga0307517, IMG submission 194515) | Populus trichocarpa ectomycorrhiza microbial communities from riparian zone in the Pacific Northwest, United States - 23_EM | ecosystem: Host-associated > Plants > Roots > Unclassified | place... | reverse complement strand
ATGGCGATGCTTCAATTCTTTTTTTTTTTTTTTTTTTGAATCCATTATGCTCGTTGGGCCTAAGGCCTATGTCGAGCGTCGCCGGTATACATATCTACATGTGTCTATCAAGTCCGTGGTTTATCTAGCCCCGACTGGATGTTTCAATTTACACAAGGCCCCAAGATAAAAAAAGAAATATATATAAATGCTTCAAAGGACCCCAAGATAATAATTGGCCCCCCATTTCGGCCATCCAATACAGTTTTCACATTCAAATTGCATGGCCGTAGATTGCTTGTGTTGTCGACGGAGTCAGGCTCTTGTGGTTTACAGTACTTTTCTTTTCGACATCGCAGGTGCTTTCTGGTGGCACTGTGGATCGCCGGTAGATAAGATAGACAAGGCCACAAATATAGAATACAGCTGTTTGAAACGATATTGGGTCATTAACATCAGTAAATACCGAAATCATACACACCAAGTGCGGGAATGAACCAGCTAGTAATAATTACGAACAAGATGATTAGCCCACATAGTGCTTCCTGATCAACGACTATTTGAATGACGTTGGTTTGCTTAAGGGATGATAGGGCATAAAACTCACCCAGAGAAGAGCATTGGATAGATGGTTTCTTGATAGCAAATAGAATTGCAATTCCGGAATGAGAGAGCAAAACGAACAAGAATCGAGCAGCATCAAGCCACGACCGAAATGGTTGGAGGAGACTTGTTTAGATGTCTCAACAAAGATAAGGGAATGACGAGGGACGTCGCACTCACAGCATTGGGAGCATTATGATAGTGAAGGCGTCGATGAACATCATGGTCAAAATTAAGGAACCTGATAATCATGTTCAGTTGCTGGCAGCCGTAAATCCATGTATACACAAAACCTACGTTCCGTATGGTTCATTAAATCCCATTGGGCAAAGATAGTAATACTTAATAGAATTATCCAGATGAAGCTTAGAAATATTATACAACCTGATGGTTGATGTCAGGATCATAGGAAGGCGTCGTAGGGGGTTAATACTCACTAAAGAGTAGCACTCTAATTTTGAGAAATAGTACAGGCTGGGGTGTGGGTGGTGGCTGTTCAACCAGGATCTGCTCTTTTACAAACATCTGGTTAGACGAGATTCGTGTAGTAGTAGTCGTAAGGGCCGTGAGGTCGACGAGCCAGATCGTGAATGACGAAGGTCGAGCTCCAGAGACGACCAAATTTGAAAATGTTCAGAGAGAAAGAAATGGCAAGGAGGTACGAATGACAGCGTTCCACTAGAGAGAATAGTGGCCTGAAAATAATGTCGCCATTAATCCATGTCGACCATTCAGTCACTCTCGCTACTACAATCGTTTCATTGTTCCAGAATCGAACAATCGAGCGTCGCTGTGGCAGGTCTATTTCCATTGTTCTCACGGCCCGGTGGCCCGGTGTACTGACTTAATTGAAAATATTGGGTCTATCTAATGAGATCTTTTCCTCAACTTTTTCTTCGCGACTTTAGTGTCCAGCTCGAAACGTGTTCTCTTGGCCAGCCTTGGAGAATCATCATTGTCATCATCCTCGCCGAAATTCTGTAGCTGTTTAGTGCGGCTTCTTTCTAGTACATCCATTTTTCGGCCTCGCTTTCGTAATTCTTCATATCCATCGCCTTGGCCGTGGGTACCAGTCGCACGGCCAACACTGCGAAGGACCTCACTGAATTCATCGTTCAGGCCTCCCGCCCGGCGTCCTCGCGTTCCCGATCCACCTCCAAGGTCGCCACCCAAGGCGAGATCTTCTTCATCTCTGGCTCGCCGTTTCGCGTCACTCTTTTTCATAACAACCCGAGTGAAATTTTCTTCCTCGAAATTCTTCAATCGTCTGAGATACTGGGCACGCCCAGATGCAAGGGCAGGGGCACCTCCCAACCCTGATGTTGTTTCGAGGAAAGGTTGGGAGGGATCAGCCGTGAGAGTAGCAAGCGCGGAGGGAATGGGAGGACGATTCTGCCTTGCTTGATTTTTTGTCTTTTCAACATAAGGCATCGGAGCCAAGCGAGGGGGGCGGTAGATTCCATCGTTGGGCGTTTCGGTGCTTGTTTCTACCAAATTCGAGCTCGAGAACTCTTGGTGTGATGAAGAATCGATGGCGGCAAGAGACGAAGGATTTGGTTTAAAGGCTAGGGGGTCTAATACAAAATCAATGAAATCTTACGACAAGGAAAGTGGCCAAAACTTACCATCTGTCTTCTGTGTGGGTTCGTCGGCAATTCGCATCAATTTTTCAATTTGATATCGCATCCTGCTTTCCAGTATTTCGATTTTTTCAAGGACAATCCGATTTTCAATTATGGAATCAACCAAATCCCCAGAATGATTGCCCCGAACACCACGATCGATTGAACTGAATGATTGCGGGGGACTACGCGCAGTGAGACTGTCACCAAGGGCGCGGCGTACAGCAAGTAAAACCAAGGATTGTAAGTAAGACAACAAAGCATGGTGTTTAAGGGAAAGCAGGGATATGCCGTTCGAAACATCCAAAAATTCGCCACTGGAAAATCGTCAACCATTGTCCGATCGGAAGGTGATGCTTGAACTAACGTTTGCTGTATGGATTTCAGGGCCATTCGTGCTGCTGAAAAGCCACAAGTCATATCTTCCAGCACCTCTTTGAGTTCTTCATCGTTTCTAATGTCCATAATATCTCTGGTACAAATTTAGGTCAGCGTTGAAAAATGCAATGAAAAGGCGTAAAAGGGTGAATCAGTTAACGGTTTTCTAGGCCGCCGCTCGTTAAGCGTAGTGCGTGGCATCAATAGAGTCAGAGCCCAGTGCATTTCATCACAAGAAAAAGGGGAACTGGGCAGAAACTTACCACTACAAGCAGACCGTAACTAAGGTTTGGTTGAAGAACAATTGTGGTTCTGTCACCGCTCGATCACACGATCACGAGCATCAAGCTGACACAAAGAATGACGTAGCGCGGGATTACCCGTGCAGAGGGAAATGAACTTCGTCAAACGAAGCCTGTCGTCAAAGCGGCTTCGTGATCTGAGAAGGACGAACCCGTTTCAAACATAGCTTCAACTTCTCAAGATCTCATCCCTCAGCCCATTGAAATTTATTATGAGAACGGTTCTGGGAGGGCTACAACTATCAGCTCAAAATGGCTCTGCCATGATTCCGAGTCAAATAACTGCAAAAAAATCTGAGCCGAAAATTTCCTAAGTCAATAATAAGGGTCCTTACCACTTGGACGTGCATAAACGGTGCTAACCGCGAGAATGATGTGGAATAATATTAATCCTACTGTAACGACAATTTGACTGGAGTTTTCCCTTGCGAAATTTTTGGATATCGGATCTGGTTGGATTTTTGGAATAATATATCTAATACTAGTAATAGTGCGCTTCTACCATTTAAAAACGCGAAGGAAAAACAAAGAAAAGTCAGGAACAAGCCTTTTCGGCAACGCGCCGCCATGTGTCGAAAGGGCCATCGGAGTGCGAACATTAAATACATGCAGCCTAAGAAAAATTCACTAAAAAAAAGACCACGCCGGGGTCGAACCACAGTGTTCGGGAATATAAATGTGAACAGGAAGCTAACCGTTGAGCCATCCGACCTTGTAACTATAGGATACAATTTACAATGAAGTCAACTCAGGATTCGCAAAGCCAAGAAGAATCAATGTCGGAGATCGAATATGAAGGAAGTTTCATTTCCGCTGACAGGGAAGCCATCACTGCCGATGCCCGGAGGCCGAAGGCTACGTCATTCTTTGTTACAACTTTGCTTCCCACGATCACCCGTCACACCTACATCCCACTTATCTCGCTCTATCCTGATCGTGTAACGTTAGCTACATGGCCGATTCTAAGTCAACAAATTTGAAAGGGAAAGCCAAGAAGCTTGAAAACTTTTTGTTCAAACTTGTCAATTCGTTCGAGGTGTGTTTGTCGCCCTTGTTCATATAGTGTACTTACACGATGTAACGTAGAATGATAAGCCAACTCTACCCCCCAAACCTCCGCCGAAGGCTAACCAATTGGATGCTGCTTTCAATTCCCTTTCCATTTCCACAACTCAGACCCCCCCTCCTCCCTCGAATTCTTCGTTTGTGGGAGGATTCAATCCCGGCTACTCTAGACCTTACGCACCGAATCATTCACCAACAGCCCCCAGTACTCTTCCTCTACATTTTTCTTCATCTGCTCCCAATCTTCCAAAGCCGAGTCCGATGGCAATGCCATCCCCATTTTCTGACTATCCACAATCATTGACAATGCAAATGGCATTACTGCCTCCAGACGATTCTCGGCTTGGAAGTGCTCGTCCACATTCAAACCCTACATTCCCGTCTGCGACGAAACCAAGCTCTTCTACTTCCACTCTTGAAAGACCATCATATGGTACTCAGGCCTCTATTTCTACCCCAATTAAAAGCGCCAAGTCTGAATTATCGAGCACTGTTTCTACACCCTCTGGCAAGGCTGGTCAGGAACAATGTTCCGGGGTGACCAAGGCCGGTAAACGTTGTACTCGAATTGTTAAGACGACAGCATTTAATCCTGATGAAAATGATTCTTCATCGATTCCAAGGTTCTGCCATCAACATAGCAAAGAACTGCTCGGTCCTTCGGGCTACTATGCCCGGAAGACTGGGGAATGGGTGAAATTTGACGGTGCGATTTCCTAATGTAGATTCATTAATCGGTTGCAATTCATATATTTCATCCCGCAGACTGGATACCTTCATACCTACAACAGGAAACACAAGTCTCGTTGAGAGTGGAAATGGAGAGGGCACGGTCGCAGTCCGATGTCCCTGGATATATCTATACATTTGAAATTCGTGGTATGTTGGCGGTTCTCCGTTTCGCATCGAATTTTGAACTGAAGATGCCTTGGGACAGAAACTCAGACCGAGACCATCAAACTCAAAGTTGGTCGCGCAGTGAATATCGTGAAGAGAATAGACCAGTGGGGTAAGCAATGTGGGTCCAAGGAACAAGTCTTGAGAGGATTCTTTCCTGGGACAGTGGAACCCGACGAAGATGGGAATGACGGGAGTTTAATGAAAGGTAGGCTGAAAGCGGGGGACAAAGGTGCTTGGTGCCATCGGTTAGGTACGTTCACTCCCCTTTCCGTGACAAACACATGAATCGATTGTTTTTAGAGAGACTCATACATCTCGAGCTTGCTGACTTGGCTTGCTCCACTGCTTACCTCGACCCTTCCTGGCCTAAGGTCGATAGACCACCCGAAAGCAAGCCAAACAGCTCACAAGACTCAAATCGGTCTGTACCTTGCCCTGACTGCAATAGTATACACAAGGAAATTTTTGAGTTCCAGCGGTGGAAAAAAGGAAAGAATAAGGGTAAAGAATGGGAGCATCTGGTGAAGCCTGTTGTGGAACGTTGGGGCACGTTTGTCGAGTTGTATGTGTAGACAATGTACCAACTTAGACAATGTACCGACTTAAAGAGGAAGCATTTGTTGTTAGAGTCACGTGACCGATTTAGACAATAGCACGACTGCGTCCGAATCTTGCTATTGTTCGCCAACGTATAAAGCAGCAGACGGTCTAAAATAATGCAACGATTCTCTTTCTTCCCTCTAACGTTGATCGTCCCACCTTTTCCTCCCTGTCCTATTTCCTGTTCCCGACCAAGTTAAAATGCGTTTCAACTTCTTTACCGTGGCTCCCCTTCTCCTTGCCTACAAATCTGCTCGCGCTGCAACCATAGAAGTTGTTGTCGGTGGACCTGGAGTCCTAAAATACACCCCACCTTTCGTTGTATGTATCAATTGCAATCGCCATTGTTCCAGTGAATAATTTTCGATATGTCAAGAATGCCAACACTGGGGATGTCGTGCGCTTTACTTTCAAACAGAAGAACCATACAGCAACACAATCATCATTCGACAGTCCTTGCACGCCTCTTGCGAACGGTTTTGACACAAACTTGTGAGACCATCTCTCTACTGAAAGTGCCTATTTCTGACCTTTTCTCCCCTAGTATCCCTGTGCCAGATGGCGCAACCAGTGGCTTCCCCCTCGCCGAATTCACAGTCGTAGACTCAAATCCAATCTGGGTATATTGCCGACAGGGCAATCATTGTCAGCAAGGCATGGTGTTCGCCATTAATCCTGGCGATAAATTTGCAGCTTTCCAAGCAGCTGCAACAGGTGCAACTGCATCCACTTCTTCTCCTTCTGCAACCTCTGTCTCCAGCCAACCACCCACCACGACTTCCGCGACCGCGACCACTGCTCCATCGTCAACGCCATCTGGAGTTGATCACAAGGTCATTGTCGGTGGGCCGAATATCCTGTCCTACAGTCCATCCAACATTACTGCTCAAGTTGGAGACACAATCACCTTTGAATTCCACCAAAAGAATCACACCATCACTGCTAGCTCTTTTGATGCACCTTGCCGCGCATTGGCGTTGACCAGCACCACTGGCCAAGTTGGCTTTGACTCTGGATTGTAAACTTCGACTTACCTTTTAATCATGAATTTAAACTTATCTATTCCTCGTAGTACCCCCGTCGCTGACGGCGCGACCAATTTCCCTACCTACACCATTCGTGTTAACGACGTAAGTCTTCTTTTTCTCTTTTTTCCCCCCGGATACATACTCAGGCTTGGCTTAGACCAATCCCATCTGGGCTTACTGTCGCCAAGGAAATCATTGTGGTCAGGGAATGGTTTTCTCCGCCAATGCTGTTGAATCTGGCCCCAAGAATTTCGCTGCCTTCCAGGCCCTCGCAAAGCAGCTGAATGGAACTTCGAGTACCACCCCGCCCTCAAGTGATGCCCAGGTGGCAATCACATCTCTCTCTCGCTCGGCTCTATTTTTGAGCTTGGGGCTTGTATTGTTCGTCCTATGACGTCCTTTCATTTTTTTGCCCAACCCACTTGTAGCATCCTGCGGTTCATTTAGTAGCAGGGGATAATCATATTTTATAGGAATTAAATACGATAGTTAAACAATAATTGGATATTCCTCGGATTACTGTATACATCGACCAGCTAATGATATGTGTGAAACTTTAAAAATAAATTTTAAATTCAAGAAGCCACTTTTTGTATATATAAAAATGACTGTGCAATAAATTCTTATAATACCATCAGTTCATGCTCTCCAAATCTCAGAATATTCTGGCTCATACCCGCTCATACCCCAAACCACATCATGGTGGTGGCTGTGTTTTTAGCTAAATCCGTGCAACATCCATTTTTGAATGAAATATCCTGTGCCCAGTACTCATCCTATCCTCTTTAAACTGTGGGTGTGGATAAGTAATATATACAGGCTTTGAGGAAATTTTTTCCCATAAAACAATACCATTTTTGAGGAAGTTATAATATTACAAAAGTTATTAATGGATGACTGTACGTACTTAAATTGACTGATTTCAAAGGCATTGATCTTAGTGCATTCATCAGAGTGCTCATAACTGGAATCGTTCACTGAACCCCTCTGAACCCTCGTATTATTTTGAAAGCCATGGAAGGAGCCTCTACACCCATGCAGACTCCTCAGCAGTCAAAAGATCAAGAAACAAAACTTGAACAGGAGGAGCAAAATCGGCGGGAGTTACTGGCTACCGTTCTGGACACAGCAGCCAGAGAGAGGCGTATGTCTCGATGCTATCTTTCAGCACGAAGCCATGGCGATCGTCTGACGCATTCTCGACGTAGTATCCCGGATATCCCTCGTCAGTCTGGAACGATCCAAGCAAATTGAGATGATCCTCGTCAGGATGGCGCAATCAGGACAACTTAGAGGAAGGGTGAGTGAAGAACAGCTCATTGAGCTCCTCAATCAGGCAAGTAATCTTGTCGAGATTTGCCATCGTAAATTCGATCCTCATCACCTCCTAGATGGAGGAAGCGGATGGAAAGTCAGCTCCGAAAAAAACGACTATCGTGGTTCGTCTAACCTTCTTGCTATCGCTCTTAGCTTACCATACATCGCAAGTATCACCGGAGAAAAGGCATGGATGACGACCTCGACATTTAGTCTGGACAATCATGAGCAATGGTCGTTCTACAGCTTATATTAAATCAAAGGAGGATTGGTCTACCTAAGTACATGTACAATGGAAAATGGAAAATGAAGAGGCATTCCCGGGTCACAAACCGAGGCGGGGTCGTTAACTAAGGGCGACCTGTAGTTTGAGCAGGAATGTGGGAAACGCTCAGCTCGCGTGGAAGATTTTCTAAAGTTACCGATGTACCCTCTTCAAGATCGGGTGTATTGGCCAATATGGGGGGCTTGAAACCCTACAAGAGAAAGACTCAAGAAGTTAACATGCAGTGAACTTCCTTTGAACGTACCAGTGGTCGACCTTCACGATAGATCTCATCCAATTTTTGATCGAAGACCCCCTGCTCCTCAAACTCCTGATATGCATTGTACAACCTCAGTGCTGACCGAGCATCTTCTATGGAGTCATGCGTGTCTCTCTGAATATGTTCCCTTAAAATAAACCAGGAGAGGAAACGGAGCGATAAACGACGTTGACGAGACTTCAGGAAATAAAGATCGACCGTGTCAATGACCTGCTCAGGAGGTACATATATGTCTACGCAAACACGGTAAGTATCATCAACAAACTTCAATGTATAATTATCTTACTGATGATACGAAAGTCTTTTGATAGACCGTGGCCGATGAAGATGCATCCGGAATCAACCAGGAGGCGTAACTTCTTGTAGACGAGTTTCAAAGGAGTCAAGGTAAACCTCGAATGTGTAATATCCAGGTCCCCGACTAGTGTTTTTACCATTATGTTAGCAATGAAATCTTAGATATCGCCTTGACGACTTACATTTTATTCCAGAAAATTCTGTGAGATAATCGACAATGATCTCGCTGGTATGTATGTGATCGTCGACGAAAGGAATTCCTTCTCGGGGCCCACTGCCACGAAGGACAGAGACACGAGCCAGACTGAACCTAGGTGGTCGCAAAACTTTCTTCGTCCCGTCAGAACGGAATTCGGTCTCTTCCTGAACGGAGGAACCGAAAAAAGGCTAGGTTGGCCGCAAACAGCAAAAATAAAAATAAATCAAACCTGCTCCATTAAAACGAACTCCGCATCGATGGCCACAAGTGTTCCAGGCTTAGGCAACTCATCAGGTCGCAGGAATTCATGTTTGATCAAGTTGGGATCCCGATTTCTGCAAGAAGCATGTCATAAATGAACTGGACAATGATTGATGGACCGGCTGGCTTGACATACAATGAAATTGACGTTTCTCGGTGTAAAATGCGAGAATCCAAGGAATAAGATAGCTTGCTCAAGTCGAGGACGCTCCGAATATCCGACCGTTCGAGGTAAACAATTGCAGGAAACTGAGAAGAAAAAACACGTGATGATTCGGTGAGAGACAAGGACGAATTATCGTGCTTACCTTCCAGTTGTCCGGAAAGCTAAGCGCCTCTTTTTGGGAGATGTTCGTTACAACGAAATCATTGAATAAAAACCAGGGGCTGGACAGGCCGGCATCCTCCGCGTCGGGCACTTGAAGGGACTTGAGCAATATCGAAAGTCAAAGCCGATAGGACTTCACCTTTAACAATAGCTACTAAATGTGATTTTCTGCCCTTTCCAGATATCTTAACCACGATCGCCTGTCCATGTTGGTGTAAACAAAAATTGGCTAAGAGCAAGGGAAGAACACACTCGCAATTCGTAATCTATTTTCTCTTCGTCGTCACACCCATATATCTGTCCGCCGATGGAGATTTGAGTTTGTAGGAATGTCGAATCACGGGAATCTTGCCAAAAGGTGAAGTTTTCATCGTTGTACACCGAGGTATTGACTGCCAGGACGGGAGGTAACTGGCGTGACGACGTGGACCTACGAGAGGTGAATGTAGTGAATTGTTTGCACGACTGACAAATCGCTTTGTGAGTTATTTGTTGAAAGAGTGAACTTTTCAATATAGTCGCAAAATTTGGCCAGGTTGGTTCATTTGTTCCTGACTGGCATTACACTATGTTAGTAAATCCCTTTTTACCTCAATAAAATCAAAAGCTGCCTACTTTCTTGGGATAAACGAGATCAAGCACGTGTGTTATTACAGGCTTTTCTCTGACTGCCTGACAGCTGGAACATGTAATAACATTGATTCCATCGATCCCTAACAACTGCGTGACGGGCGAGCTTGCAGAGGTCTGTGGATGCTGGTTGAAAGATAGTGACAGCAGGTTAAATGGAGAGGAGTTGGCCACGGATGCCAAATGATCCACAAGAAACCGATGGAAGGCTTGTATCTTCTGGACGTAATCGATTTTGGTATCCTCCCGCCCGTAATCTATTATTCCTATGGCGTTAGATGCTGGGGGATCATTTTGTCAACATGAAATCTGTAGAAGGGAAGATGAAACCAACCATGAGCTAAAACGCCAACCGTTTTGCAAAAATTACTTGCTTGACAATTTGTCCCCTGCGCGTCTTCTAGCATTCGCGAGATGAAGCCTAGTTCGCAAAGAAGGCAGTGTTCATGAGGGCAGTTGACAGTAATATGCGCTTTTGCCAGTTGTCTGATGGGCCTCAAATAGTGCATGACTTGAACCACTGCATTGGTGTACGAATTCAATATATGGGTTTCTAGCCCACTGAATTCGGTTTTGTTATAAAACCTATCATTCTTGATCAAAATGCGAATGGGGATGAACACACATCAGGTACACACGCAAAGTCAAAGTCTTCGACCCCAAATTTCGAATATTCAATTTCAACACGGCGGTAGCTGCGCGGGACATCTTCGTCTCCATGGCCAAACGTTGCACTGTCAGGCTCTGGCTGCTAGCTGTGTTAGTAATGTTCACACAGCTTAGGGGCAGAAGCTTGCCTCGGGAACATCAGTTTTCCCACTACGAAAGCGACTGATTCCTTTCCGAGGCACAGAATTAGTCATATTTCGGCGTCCTCGAAGCTCCTTGGGCAAGGTCGCGTAGGCAACATTCTCATTGTATTTCATCGATGCCAAAACCTGGAGAGGAATTTTTGTCGGAGAAGAGCTAACCTTTGGGCTTAGATTGGGAGGCCAAGCTGATAAGAGCTGGCTGTCAAAGTACGGCACCCCTATAGAGTTCAGCGGTCTTTGCGTTTTTGAGAACTCATAGAAGGAAGCAGAAGGACGAGGCTCACGTGGATTGCGTCCATTCCAAGTCCGGTAGCGGGGCTGGTGTATCGGCCCATGGAACAGGTTGACCATCAAAACCGTTGAATGGCCTGTTGTCATCTTCTTGAGAAAGCAGGTGTATTATGCCTTCTGCGTCTCCAAATGCCATATATACTCCAGTTGGTGATACTGACGTCGATGTTACATATGTGGGAACATCCAGCTATACTCTATTTTGAGTAGGTTCTCAAGGTGTAAAAGCGTTGATTGTGCACCTGATAAAATTCACTGAATGCAGAGGGGTCGGAAACATCGACGATGTTGATCAATCCTTGGTTCGATACGACAACCAAGCAGGAGTTACGTGTTGAGAGAGTTTGAATAAATGCCGGCCCTTCAGAAAATGGAATCGGAGGCAATGCCCTCATTGTCCGCAGGTCGTAAACTTTCACAAGTGGGTCTGGAAAAGGCTGGGATTGTCTAAATGCAATATTAGACATATGGTTTGAAGTTCATTCGGCCCACGCTCGCCTTTCTCCCATTCCGATGGTAAAAACGAAGTCCCCCGACGTTTTAAGTCCTTCTACCGACCGAGCATGAGCCTTGACGAAATTTTCTGCTCCACCAGCCCTTCCCATGCCTGTTCTGAGATCATGAACACGAACAAAGCCATCGGAAGAACCTGAGAGGAGCATGGAGTGCGAATGCTCGAGCTGCGTAAGGATTGATGTAGTTGAAACCGTTCGAACAAGGCCCCCCGTCGCTGGGCTCAGGAACACCATTTCCAGATTGGCGAGCGAAACGGCCACAGGTTGGGAGGAAGGTGCAGACGAGAATGTGACAATGTTGTTTGATGGCCTACCAATGATATCGTTTCTTGAAGGAACAAAAAAAAATTGGAGCATACCGATAGAACCATTTATTAACACCTCCTTTGCTCCACGATCCTAAACCATTACTGGAGTCGCCCAGAGCTCGAACAAAATGATCTCCGGCAGCGATCTTCTTCACCCCCAGGTTGCCACCCACCCGGAATGAAGGCCCTCGAATACTCTGAGTGCCACAGTAGCCCGTGACTGTCCCAGAGTTCAAACCAGTCCAAAGAACATCGGAAACTGGATCGAAAGATATGGCGGTAACAGGTTGGGGGAAGCCATTGAATGGGAGTGTCGTAATTGGGGGGATTGGCTTGTAAGCAGTGCCCATTCCGAACGCGGGCTGGCTATTGAAATTATATCGTCGTTAGAGATCGTGGGGCATTCACGGGGCGTGTCACCCGTCAGTTGGAAGGTGGTGGTTCCCTGAATTATTTAAAATCCATTAATTACACAAATGCGACATCTAGACAAAGACCAATTACAAGTAAATTTGTGATCTCAGGTGTATGAAATGAAAGTAAGAGAGGATGGTGAGCTGGAGGCAACAAACTGAGCAATCGAAATTACACCCGACGGACCGATAAGCAAAAGCGCTGCCGGCGATTGCCGTTCAAGTTCCTCTGGTCCTTCCATCTTGCTTCCACCCATTACATTCCCAAAGATTTGTGTTCGTAGGCCAGTGGATTGGAAATAGGTTTGGCGTATAACAACGGCCTATTTTCGCTGCTCAGTACTTAATTTACATTTGGTATCTCCTTAAATTTTCCACATTTACCAAACATATACCATCATCTAGATCTTGGGCGCCGGCTCACGACCTAGCATTTAAAATTTGAGAAATTTTGATTTCATTCCTAAAGGGCTATGTATAATATTTGTAAATATACACCACACTATAGTTTGAATACTCAGTACTGAACACTTATTCTCAGACTCCATCTTCGCGAAAAGACACCAAGTGCGGAAAATGTTGTGGACAGAACATCGTCAACGGGGCTCAGCGCCGAACGGTACATTCTTGAGTAAGCGCATTGGGGAATGAAAAATCCGCATCAATGAACATAGCATCTTACCTCCTCGAGCTGTATCATCTTCGGGTCCACATAACACCACCGAGAGTCACAATCATGATTTTTGCTCTATTACCGCAATGACTATTAGCAATTATATTTTGCCCCGCCAACGCCTCCAGAGAATGATGCTGTTAAACAGAGAAATACAGGATGATATAATCGCTAGACGAAAGGTCAACTGCCAACAAAGACGACCTCTGCATATTGTTTCGCCCTCTTCTTTGTGTGATGCAGAGATTAGAGCATACATATAAGAAAAGAGGGGTGTCCCTGTGAATGGGGCATACATCATGATCCCGAAGTTTCTTCCTATATTCTGTGTGCCCCATAGGGATGAGATGAGGCCTGGTCTAAATGCAATCAGGACGTATCAGGACGTTCGCCATGAGACGTGTGATCGTATCACTCACAAAACCGTAAAGACAGTGCTGTAACTGAGACCAGTCCCAATGCTGAACTAAAGCGATCAGAGATTCTGTATGTAGATCGAAACAAAATTGGCACCTGAGAGCCCACAGATTGCCTTGACTATAGACCCCAACATCCATCCAGATGAAGGTTACCAACAATAAAACGGCTGAACCAAATAAAAAGACAAATCGACTGATGACCGGTTTATTTTGGAATGCTAGAACACCCGTTGGCAAATAGGTAGCACCAGGTGAGATAAAGTCCGCAAGAATTCCAACCAGAATCCGCGCCCCGGTATTCGCAATAGATATAAGGTTGACTTGAAATGCAATGGAAGAGTTACGTGTTGTTGGCTTAGCTATCGAGTGGGGCAAAGAATGAGGAAGGGACATCGATATTCCGCCAATATTGGATATAATCATTTCCGACTAAATGATACTCAGTTAGTGACATTTGAAGAAATGAAAAATTGAGATACATACCACGCCCAAAGTCAGAAAACAGAAGACAGCCAGCAGCCAGAAATCCCCTGTCTTCAGTATGTCACACGTGGTGTAGTCTACCCTTGAGGGATGGGGGGCTGGGATAGATGGCAGGTCCGAGGCCAGCAAGGGTGTGATTTCCCCAGAGTCCACTCTCTCAGTGGCTCTGGCATCAACAGCCAAATCGGCTGCTCCAGGTGGGCGACGTAGAACGACGGCGCTGAATGTGTAAACGGAGGCAGTCAGGAAGGCAAGGAAGGTCATGTATCGGGAAACGTCCAGGAGTTCTGTGATTGGATCTGTGAAAAACTTGGTCGCAAGGACGGATAGAAATAAAGGAGAAAGTCCAAAAAGAGCCATAGTAGCTCCCGAAGCAAGGCCTATGTGAGACGGAAAGAATTTGGAGGCAGAAAATAAGGATGAACAAAAGCTATACGAGTTCAATTCAATGTGGTTCACCATTTGCGCGCAGTTTAGTAACCACGTACGAAAACACAGTTCCAAGCCCAGCCAGTAAGAAATAGAAGGTAAGCCGGTAGAAAGAGGCTTGCGAAAGTTCGGTCGAAGTGTTGTTCACTTCCAGCGCAAATCCACCAAATCCAAAAACAAAAAAGAAGGCAGCTATCAGGGAGCATATTGCAGGGCCCTTCCGGTCAACAAGGTATCCAGCAAACGCGGCGATAGGGTACTGGCTCATCATGCCGCTAACATTGAGCTGAGCAAAAAGTTGGAATGGGAATGATGTTGGATGTTCTTACGCCAAGATGATGGTGGTTAATTGGGGTTGGCTCAGCTTATTACGAGCAGCCAACGACGGGGACATGATTGGAAATGTCAACATGCCACCAGCACAGAATCTAAGGGCACTTCAGTGGATGGAAATTGACCAACATGTTGAACGTACACGTTCAGCCCGATTGCAAAACATAATAATACCGTCTGTGGTTGAAGACGTGGTGACATTGAAGGCTGAGCACAGTAGACCTAGAGTACTCACAGTATAGTACTGCTCGAAACAAGTGTAAACAAGTCCGCGGACCGGAAAAGATTCGAATCGTGAAAACGTCTCTTGCACTGATCTCCAAACATACAATGGCTGACCCACCAACAAAGCAAAAGCTGTGGGGTGGAAGGTTTACTGGGAAAACAGATCCATTGTACGTCCAGATACGAACTCTTTTTCGGTGTATGTCCTCAACGATAAAGGATGCATGCTTTCAACCAATCTCTGAAGTACGATCAGAGGATGCACCCCGCGGATATCAAAGGTTCTATAGCATATGCAAAATCCTTGGCTCTGGTTGGTATCCTCAGCAAAGAAGAGGAAACGCGAATCATCGAAGGACTTCAAGCCGTTGGGAAAGAATGGGAAAACGGTACTGTATGTTTCCCTCAGCACGATATGTCGGATCATGGGTGATTTAATTTCTCAGTTTAAAATCCAAGAAGACGACGAGGATATCCATACTGCCAATGAGCGTCGTCTGAGCGAGCTTGTTGGGCCCTTGGGGGGAAAACTCCACACAGGTCGTTCCCGAAATGATCAAGTCGCCACCGACATGCGTCTCTGGCTATTAGATGAAGTCAAAGAAGTAGAAAAAGATCTCAAGGCGCTTATCCGCGTGCTAGTAGAACGCGCTGAAAATGAGAAAGATTACATCCTTCCCGGGTACACCCATCTACAGGTACGATCTCTCTGCTCCAGTGTCGATCATTCATCAAATTTTCATGTATATAGAGAGGCCAACCGATACGATGGTCGCATCTTCTCCTTTCTTACGCCTTTTCTCTACGCAATGACCTCGACCGTCTCCGTCAACTTATTCCACGAATTTCTGTCTTGCCTCTTGGCAGCGGCGCATTGGCCGGCAACCCGTTCGTTGTTGACAGAGAATTTCTTGCAAAGGAATTAGGATTCCTTTCCGTTGCTGAGAATAGCCTCTGGGGAGTCGCTGACCGCGACTTCATTGCAGAGTTTTTGATGTGGTCCAGCTTGGTTATGACGCATATGAGCAAAATTGCGGAAGATTTGATCATATACTCAACAGCAGAATTTGGATTTATCACCTTGAGTGATGCATATAGGTACGTAGGTCGAGAGTGAACGATAGCTTGTTGGTTCATTGCCTTCAACAGCACTGGATCGAGTATGATGCCCCAAAAGAAAAATCCCGATTCTCTGGAACTCCTTCGTGGAAAGTCAGGCCGTCTGTTTGGAAATGTTAAATTACTCCTCTTGAAAATCATCCTTTTCTGACAATTTGACAGATGGCCGGATTTCTGATGACACTCAAAGGCCTACCCTCTACCTACAACAAGGATCTCCAGGAAGACAAAGAACCTTTGTTCGACACCGTTGATAACTTGTCTGCATGCCTAAAAATTGCCGAGGGTGTGATCGCAACTTTGTCAGTGAGTTTGTTCCCCACTTATATGTTTGGTCAAATTAATGGACGGGTGACCAGGTTCTTGGAGACAAA
>Ga0307517_10007077_pt1 | contig 16451 bp, 11 predicted proteins | sample 23_EM_MG_FD_194515 | JGI IMG/M metagenome (GOLD analysis project Ga0307517, IMG submission 194515) | Populus trichocarpa ectomycorrhiza microbial communities from riparian zone in the Pacific Northwest, United States - 23_EM | ecosystem: Host-associated > Plants > Roots > Unclassified | place... | reverse complement strand
CAGTTTAATTCATGTCAGGTTGAATGAGAACTAGCATATTAGTGCCATTTAGTTTGCAAGCGTAGCCATAAAAAAAAAAAGAAAAAAAAAAGAATTTATCTTTGTGACTACAAAGCATTACCCACTTAGAATGAGATGTTACCAAGATCTGGTGTTGTTTTTGTTTGATTGGAAATGGGAAGTATGGTTCCTTCCTCTTCTATCCTACCTAAACATGACCAGTGGGAACAGTTATCTTTCACTTCTCACATGTTTCCCTTCTTCTTGCTTTGTTATTTCATGCTGTTGTTCATCCTTCTAACAAAACGTGGTATAAGTTTCCAAATCTGTATAAAGATTAATAAGAATGGTGTTCTGACAGTTTTCCTTTAAAGGAAAGCCTATAGCCATGGAAATGATCTCAAGTTCAAGTATAGTATCATACTTGATTTTGTCTATATGCTAATGAAGCTAGGGAGATTAATAGTGTTTGTGCTTTTTCATGTAGTTTATAATGCCATGTGCCTTCTTGTTAGGATTTATCAACAATGAATTATACTGAGCTGATCTAGTAAGTATAACCAATCACAAAAATAAGTATAACTAATAGCAAAGAACTAGTGACCATCTTTTTATTTCTTTTGTCCCTTTTAAATTGTAGAAACTAGGGCAGATTGTTTTGGATGAAGTGGATATGTTTTGTTTTCAGCCTGTGCATTAATGGGATTGTTCCCAGGTATGGAAATTTGTTTGCTCTGTCTTACTGATTATAGTCTTCTATGATTCATTAACAAATTAGCGAGGATTTTTCCCCTCCTTTTTTGGAATATATTTTTCTAGCTTTTAGGCCAGCACATGCTTCATGGTGATTTTCAAAGTTCATTTTTATTTAATTATATGGTGATTGAAATAAATGTTGGTAATAGTTTGAAAATCTTCAATTTTGGAAGAGAATGCATTTCTTAAGTTGAAACCCCCATTCCTTATTTATGCCTTTTTTTTATCCTGAAAAACTTTTTATTAACAACGTTGTTTTTTAATAAAAATCCAAGATAATTAAAATAAATATTTGCAAGAATCTCAATAATTTAAATAAAGGAGTGAAAAAAAATTATTTCTAGAGGCAAAACTCCCATTTCCTTGTTAATTTATTTTGTTTTAAAACATATTTTTTTATTAGTAATGTTTTTTAAGCAAAAACTTATCATAATGTAAAAAGCAAGTTTTAAACAAAAATAAAAAAAATAATGTCTTCGTAATTTTAATGTGGCTATATGAAAAAATCAAAGAATAATTAATTCATGAAAACCATATAAGAATTAACAATCAAAGGACTATTTAATTCCTATTGAATGTTAATGTGCAATTTTTTACAATTTATAACATATTAGGCTCACATATAATTGTTAAAAAAGTGATTGCAAATATAAGCATAAAAGGTGTAATCTCATTTAAAAGTATGACATAATTTCATTTAAAAAATATGATATAATTGGATGATTTGTTAAATAGCGTTATATTATTAATTTAAATAAGGTTTTATTTTAAATTAAAAAAAGTTTGATGGACTTGGAAGGCTAGTCCCACACACTTGGACTCAAAAGATGACGTGTTGTCTACTCTGAAAAATCGGGGCCAAGGTTTTTGACCCTTAAAACTCAATATTGAGCCCATTTTGACCAGAAAAAAAAACCCTCGAAAACATCTAAAAGACCTAAATTATCTCATTTCAAACCCCAAAATACCTTTAAAATCACTTAAAAAACCAAAAATCAATCCGGATCTAAAAAATCTTAAAAGACCAATCCACTTTTTCTAGCATTGTTGATGGGCAAAACCACTATCATTGAACTCTCCTTTCCAAGATGAACCCGTTAAACACCAAGACTGACTTTTTTGATGGCTGGAATGTAGCGAGCTGAATTTTCTCTCCTAGTCATTTTCCAGTGATGTTCTCTTTAACCTCTCACAATCCAAGGACTGAAAAGAGACAAAAATGAAGTTTGTGGATTGAAGTGTAAAACTATATAAAACATTTTGCATCACTATGACGCTATAGTAACGTGAATAGTGTTTGTATCTAGAGCTATAGTGAGACCCTGTTTTCATTTAATCTATAGTATAATAATAATAATAATAATAATAATAATAATAATAATAATAATACAATGTGCTTTTGGGCTTTGCTGTTCTAATGGTAGTAGCTTCATCAGATCTAACAATATTCTAATGGTAGTAGCTTTCTTCCTGTTAGGTTCGACGACTTGCAGCAGTTTATCGCTTGCATAGCGGATCCCAAGGTTCTGGCAAGAAAAGGTGACCAATATGAACTGATTCTCCGTATGTTTGCTGAGGTTGATGCTAAAACTAGCTGACATTTTTTTATCTTTCAGCTTTGTAACAGGGACACGAACACAGCACACATGCATGCCTTCAGCAAGTGATAAACTTCGTCTAGAAAAGGTGCCAAATTTTCATGCAATTGCATGCTCTGGTTTCAACATTTTTAGTGGTTTTGCATTGCTAACTGCTTTTTAGATTTTCTTTCTCTAATGATGTCTGTCTTTTGATTTCAGCTGATAGGGGCTGGCGTTGAGGATTCTGATTTTGCTGTTAATGAAGGCTCAAAAACAAAATCAGTTAGTGCAGACAGAAATAGGAAGAAGAAAAGTACAAGGGGGAGTTCTGGGAGAAATGGTTTATACACTAATCAACCAGTGTCATTTGTATCAAGTGGAGTAATGCAACCTGGAGTCGTTGAGACCACAACAGTGGGTGCTCAAGAGATAAATGAAACTGGCGAAAACAAGGATGCCACTAGCTCATCGAAGTATGGTGCATTTGAGGTGCACACTACAGGATTTGGATCTAAGATGATGGAAAAAATGGGATTTATACAAGGTGGAGGATTGGGAAAAGATGGTCAAGGTATGGCACAACCCATTGAAGTAATCCAGCGGCCTAAATCACTTGGTTTGGGTGTTGACTTCTCCAACATCAGTGGTGACTCAGTGAAGAATAAACCTCAAAGTCTTGAAACTGGAACTGCAACTGGAAAGTCCGGAAAACATAGTAAAACTCCAAGCTTCGGAGCTTTTGAAAAACACACCAAAGGATTTGGATCCAAGATGATGACCAGGATGGGTTTTGTTGAAGGCAAGGGCTTGGGTAAAGATTCCCAAGGTATTGTCAACCCTTTAGTTGCTGTTAGGAGGCCAAAAGCACGGGGGTTGGGTGCAAAAAGTTAGATCTTTCCCTTTTTCCCCATAAAAAAGATGGACAACACAATGTATAGTTTATTTAGGCTGATCGTTTCAAAGGTACTTGCTGATAAATTGATCTTCCCTTCCCTTGTACTTAAGTTAAATATATCAGCATAATAATCCATGTGCTCAAGATGTCTTTATGAGTATGATCGTCTCGTACTTCCCTTGCCCTTCAATTCTCCTTCTTGCCCATTTGCTTTAAATGAAGTGTAGGTGTCCTACTATAAGTGGTTTGTTTATTGGAGGGTTTGTTTATTGAAGGGTTTTTTTTAAACAAAAGATGATAGAACAAAAGTAACAGTGGTCGTGTTCCTCAGCCACCCCAGCAGCTTCAACCGTGAGCATAGTCTTCCTTCTAGCAGCAGCCAGCTTTAACCATGACCAAACCTTTGATTCCACCAGGCAGCACTATAAGCTTCAGCTCAGTCCAACATCAGCTTTTTCTCCACACCATAGCAGCAGTAGGAGATTTGTTCCAGCAGCTTCAACAGCAAACAGAGCTTCGACCATCATCTTCTCTTCCTAGCAGCGATGGTTATCACGCTGTCAGCTTTCCAGTAACAGCCCCTTACAAAAAATAATCAGCCTCCCCTCACCTTCACGTGACATAAGAAACCGAATCATTCACCTCCGCAAAAGACAACCCATCGCCATTCCAAGCTAGCTGATAAGATTTCCCAGGAGAAGAGGGTTACAAACATTCAAAAAGCAAGGAAGATTGAGAATCTATGGGAAACATATGCAGTGAGAAGGGGTCGATGCATGAATGACGGTTGGTACTTGCTTTCGTTTTCTATCATTTCCTTACTTGTTACATGATAGGCTAAGCTCTGTTTCAAGGATATTTTACTATTGCACCTACTGTCATCAACATTGCCATGAGATTTCTTAGCTTGGAAAAAACCTGTAGTTGGCCCTGTTCCACAGCTCCTGTTTTGGTATAAAAATATGCTTTCGGTAATATATATAAAAAAGAAAAAGAAAAAAGAGGAAGCATGTGTTGGTTTGGCCATTTCTGAGGCAATGTTAGGTATGGGTGCAAAATTTTCTAAATATGCCGTGTTAATCTTTCAGAACCAAAATAGGGTGTTTCATTTTGTTTTGTGGGTCAGGCTTTTCTTTTAAAAAAGTTTGGCTGTTTTCTTTGGACAAGGCCTGTTTGTTATCCTAAAAGAAAAATCCCATGCGTTTTTACTTAGATCAGGCTGGTGCTGGTTTTGGACCATGCTAGGAAGCCCAGTCCATGTGATTGGGCTGATCCTTCAAAGCTTAAGACGTTGTTTGTGTGAACTAAAACCTGGCAGAAAAAACTCAATTTTTGGGTCTTGCTTGGCAAACGATTCTCAATAAAAATTTCAAGTATTGTATTTCTACCTTTTCAGTGTTTCAGCCAAATATGGTCTTGGTTAATTTCTAATTAAATTTAAGGATTTATTTTGCAATCAATTTTGGTTTCTCTGTTTTTTTTTTCTACTCTCACATATTTAATATTTAAAATTATGATCTATATATAAGTTGTTTTTTTTATATTTAAAATTATGATCTAAAAAAAATTTCTTCAAAAATACAAGTTCTATTTTAATTTGCATACGGCTATGTCTCTTAAAATAGATTATATCTATATATTTTCTTGTATTAAAAAATCACAAAAAATAGTTTTTTATTTGAATATATATATATATATATATATATATATTTAATTTAATAACTAGCTTACTAAAGTCATGAGAACTTGGCCTATTCAAAAATAAAAAAAAATATTTTCTTTTCTAATATGAGGGATTATGATTTTATACATAAGATATATTCCCGATATTAAATAAAAAATAGTTTCTTTTATTCATGTTTTGACTTTAGAATGGTTAGGTTTTGACCTAATAAGATAAGAACTTTTTTTACTTAAAAGGATTTTTCTTGAACCTTAAACAGACTAATGATTAGAAAACATAATAAGATCTTATTTTATTTAAAACAAACAACAATGCAGCTTATTTTAGATAAAGTGTTTTAGGGGTGATACATTCTTCTTATTCACAACATGTTCTTTTATTCAGATTTTCATAGATTAATAGATTTTCTAGTAATTATAATAGTAGATGATGACTTTTATTCTTTTGATTTTATTGATAAAGAATAAAAATTTCTTATTCTTTCTATATCTTTTCATGTTAAAACACGATTTAAAAAAATAATCACCATGATGCCGCGTACATGTGAGAATAAGGATGAGTTTTGTTGAAGGTAGGGGCTTGGGTAAAGGTTCCCAAGGTATTGTCAACCCTTTAGTTGCTGTTAGGAGGCCATAAGCACGGGGATATTGGGTGCAAAAAGTTTGATCTTTCCCTTTTTCCCCGTAAAAAAAGATGGGCAGCACGATGCATAGTTTATTTAGGCTGATCGTTTCAAAGGTACTTGCTGACAAATTGATCTTCCCTTCCCTTGTAATTAAGTTCAATATATCAGCATCATAATCCATGTGCTCAAGATGTCTTTATGAGCATGATCGTCTATTACTTTCCTTGCCCTTCAATTCTCCTTCTTGCCCATTGGTTTGAAAATGAAGTGTAGGTGCCCTACTATAATTGGATTTTTACGTGTGTAGATTAATTTTAGGGTTTGTTTATTGACAAGTTTTTATGAAACAAAAGGTGATAGAACATGGAAGTATTTGTGATTCCCGTGGAATCTTGCCGTGGCTCCTCAAAATAAGCCATCTTCCAAGTTGCCAGTGATGAATTGTTACTTTCATGGAATATGCACAGCCATAGGAAGCCATAGAAATATGGTTAGCAATCCCTGAAAGGTCACCTGCCGGCTCTAAGATCCTTTTCTCCTTCCCTGGCTGGAACCACCACAGATTCAAATTTACTGAAACCTTAAACCCAATTACTTCTACTGATTATCCATTCCTCTATGTTTTCATTTTTTGGCAATTCTCAGTATCTTTCACTCTGTTTGAACTCATGGTTATATCAGTATTTGAATTTTGCGCATGGATTAGTGGAAGAATCAAGGGAATAAACTAGCAGTCTACTCATATATATTTACCCGATTTTTGTGTTTGAACAAATCACTACTCCTAGTCCTCCAATGCCATTGAGAGAAGAAAAATGGCCTTATTGGTTGATTTTGACTATTTTAGCTGTTGTTTCTCTTACGTTTTATTGGCCCAAGAACGTAGTTTATGTGCATGGCGTGACTTGTGGGAAGGGAAAAGGGGAAACTTACAGTTTTTTCCATGTGGTACCACAAGGTGAGAAAACGTGATCCCATTGACGGATCAGCCACAAACTTCTCTTTCAAGTTCGTAGATACATACTTAAATTGCTAATATGTTATTGCTTCTTGCGGGTATGCTTTCTTCATCAAAGTTTGTATTGTGTACTTTTCATTATTTCTAGATATAAAAAGACTCATTATGCATAATAGGAGATTATTAGTTAGGCAGTCTTGTGCGCTGATCACCAACCGGTTTCTTGCTAAATTATTGAGGCTTTGAGCTTGTCCTCATTCGTGAATCAAAAGGGTTGCGGGGTGGGGGGGTTTTGTTCTTTTGTATTGGTGCTCTCTTATCTTCATGAAAAATTATAGGAAAAAAAAAAGTTTTGTGATTTCAAGAAGTTGGTATTAAAGTTAAAAACTAGATAAACTATTTTAAATAAAAAAGATTGACGATGTCAAACTAAAAATGATTAAGTCACACGCGCTATCTAGAGAAGAGATGGAGAGACAGTTGAGATATAAAAATAAATTTGTTATTGAGATAATTTTGGAGTAAATTTATGTATTTTCAAAGCATGCACGCGTAAAAGTCATGGTTGCAGAGATAATATTTTTTATTTCTAAAATACCATTGTAAAATTTTTTAATTCCAAACTTGTCTAACTAAGACATCCAAGTATAAAGTGACTATCATCATAGTTTTAAAACCTGAACTGGGGGTCGATCTAAGACACAGCCTAAGTTATTGATCAAGAGAGTCAACCCCAAATCTTTCTCTCTTTTTTTTTTTTTTGAAAAATGATGAAAATGACATCATATGCCATCATTTTGATAAAAAAAAAACTTCAAAAAAATACCATCTGGTTTTTAGCCCAGGTTTTACCCTAAGTTGATCGAGTTGCAGGTTGACTTGGGTCATTAGCCGGGCTAGACTAGGTTAATCCTAATTCCTTTACTTTTCTTAAACATGTTGGGCTGATCTAAGTTTTATAACTAGAGTTATTATATTATTATTAATTTCAACTCTCAATGTAAACTAAAATAATAAAAAAAACTAATTATTTTTAAAATATATAAGTTTGACGATAATATATATTAAGGATAAAATATATTTTTTATATTTTATTATGTGTTAACCATCATTTACTAAACAAGATACTAGGACAATCACTTTGTCTTATAAATTACTATCAAATACAATTTTGTTTTCGTCTTCTGTTATGTCTTGTCTCTTATATCCTTACTATCTTCATATTTTTTATTCTACTAAATGTTAACCAACAATGGTTGAGAGATTTGGGAAAACAAAAACTTAAAACTATTATTAAAGATTCTTATAAAGAAAAAAAACCATTAGCTAAAAAAGAAAAGAAACTTATGAGATTCGTAAGGATTTGACAATAAAAAACCCTAGCGAGGATGTTAAAAATCAACATTTTTATTAGGGAAAATTACCTTGACTATCATGTAGTTTAGTCATTTTTTTATATTGCTTCTATTCTTTTAAAAATTACAGTTTACATCCTGAACTTTATAATACTTTACATCGTGCCAAAAAAGCAACAAAAAAGGTTCAATTATTCACAAGATTGCTTTTATATTTTATTTAATGACTAAAAAACCTCTGGTGTAATAAAAATACCACTGAATAAAAAATTGTAATCCAATAATTGTACCATAATTTCAAGCCTTGAACTTTCGTCAAGTATTTTAACAAACATGTAACACACACACACACACACACACACACTCCTTCAAAAGCAACGATTTAGAATCAAACAAAAAACAAACTTATAACATATCATTTTGGAAAAATTTCTAGGAAAATTATAAGTTAAAGAGATAGAGAGGTGCAAAGGGGTTACTCAAGCAATAGTGTCTAAATTGAGGTTTTAAAGGAGTTTGTTGGTGGTATTAGTGGATGCAGGATCAATATTGTTTGATAATGAAGGAATTTCATTATTAGCATCATCAGTAAACGAAGATGAACAAGAAATCACAACTACAATGACAAACACTTATAATGCTAAAAGCACAACGAAAACAATAATAAAAATAATTTTACGATAACAACACTTATAGTTGGATTTAGCTTGTTTGAGTTGCTTAATGTTGTCATCATCCTCATCTACATTAATATGGTAAAATGGTTGTCGACAAGGTGGCGAAAATAAAGATAGGTTTATTTGGTTTGGTGGCTTAGCCATTACGGGTTAAGAAGTAACTAAATTTATAGAGATAAGGTACTTCTAATATGATGATCAACCAATGACTATTAGGATTATCACTATCTAAAATTAGCTACCAAAATCAGCCACTACCCAGATCTGGCCAATCCATCTCTTCAACTGTTATCGCACATCACAAACCACCGATATCCATAAAAAATCCGCTACAAAATGATCCACCGAAAGAGACACGAGGAAAGATTATGGCATTCCATTATAAAAAATTCCATTTAATGAGAATGTCATAAAAATTATAAATTTATTTGGCATTTCTTCTCGAAAATACAGGTATTTATTGGTTCACACAAGAGAAATTAATTAAAAACACTAGATTAGTAGCTTGATTTGGGTTTAAATCAAGTAGTGTTTAATTCAAGTTTAGAAATGGATAGAAATTGGTGTATAAATGAGAGAGACAACGAAAAAAAATTAGTTATTTAGTCTAATTTTAGAAATAATATATATGAAAATAATTGGATTATTTTACTTAATTTAAAATTTTAAATTAAAAAATAGAGATAAAATAAATAAAAAATTTGATAAGGTAATTTTTTCTTTTATAATGATTGAAAACAAATTAACATTTTGATAGAAGAACAAATGGCTAATATTGTCAATCCATGAAAAACAAGATTTGTCGGCGATCCAAGTAAACAACACCAATACTATAAATCTGTTCTGCCTTCCAATCTACACTCTGTGTCTCTAAAAAGATCCCATTTTTCCAAAATCTCAAAGATCTCTCTACTTGCCGCACAATTCTTCTACATTACAGACTCCTCTCTTCGTTTCTCTCTTTTGCACCACTCTCTGTACAAGGTCAGGTTATCTTTCTCTTGTGTTTTACACCTCTAAATAGCTAGACCTTATTTGTATCTTTTTCTTTTTAATGTCAAGATCTTAACTTTTACTGAAAAAAACAATAAAGACCAATCCTTTAAGGCATAATAACTTGTTTTCACGATCTGGGTCTCTCAGATCTGACTGAAATCCTTTCAAACTTCTAAAGAAATGGACTTTTTTGCTCATTTTAAGATCTGGGTCTTGACCCTTTGTTTGGTTTTCCAATCTGGATATGGGTTTTACCTTCCTGGTAGTTACCCTCACAATTATGGCATTGGTGATACTTTATCAGTGAAAGTGAATTCAATCACTTCTATTGAGACTGAGATTCCTTTTAGCTATTATAGTTTGCCTTTCTGTAAGCCTTTAGAGGGTGTTAAAGATAGTGCTGAAAACCTTGGTGAGGTTCTTATGGGCGATAGGATTGAAAACTCACCTTATAAGTTTAAGATGCATACCAATGAGACCGATATCTTTCTGTGTCGAACCGATCCTTTGTCGGGTGATCACTTTAAGCTTCTAAAGAAGAGGATTGATGAGATGTATCAGGTTAACTTGATTCTAGATAATTTGCCTGCGATAAGGTATGCTAAGAAGGAGTCTTATTTTTTGAGGTGGACGGGATATCCATTGGGGATTAAGGTTAAGGATGCTTATTATGTGTTTAATCATTTGAAGTTTACTGTACTTGTTCATAAGTACGAGGAGGCCAATGTAGCACGTGTGATGGGAACTGGAGATGGGTCGGAATTGATTCCTACTGTTGGGAGTGGGGGATCAGAACTTCCTGGGTATATGGTTGTGGGTTTTGAGGTGGTTCCTTGTAGTGTCATGCATGATGCTCAGTCTGTTAAGAACTTGAAACCCTATGAGAAATACCCCTCTCCTATTAAGTGTGATCCCACCACTGTGGCAATGCTGGTTAAGGAGAATGAGCCAATTGTTTTCACTTATGAGGTTACATTTGAGGAGAGTGATATCAAGTGGCCATCGAGATGGGATGCTTATTTGAAGATGGAGGGGTCCAAGGTCCATTGGTTCTCTATCTTGAATTCTCTGATGGTGATCACTTTCCTTGCTGGTATTGTCCTGGTCATCTTCTTGAGGACTGTCAGGCGGGATCTGACCCGTTATGAGGAACTTGACAAGGAAGCTCAAGCACAGATGAATGAGGAGTTATCTGGGTGGAAGCTTGTTGTGGGTGATGTTTTCCGTGCTCCAACTAATTCTGGGCTATTGTGTGTTATGGTTGGAGATGGGGTTCAGATTCTTGGGATGGCAGTTGTGACAGTAATGTTTGCTGCCCTTGGATTCATGTCTCCAGCTTCCCGTGGAACTCTGATTATAGGCATGCTAATTTTCTACATGATTCTTGGTATTGCAGCTGGCTATGTTGCAGTTCGCCTTTGGAGGACAATTGGCTGTGGTGATAAGAAGGGATGGGTTTCAGTTTCTTGGAAGGTTGCCTGCTGCTTCCCTGGCATTGCCTTTTTTATTTTAACCACTTTGAATTTTCTATTATGGGGTAGCCATAGCACAGGTGCCATTCCATTCTCTTTGTTTGTTGTTCTGATTTTCATGTGGTTCTGCATCTCGGTTCCTCTTACCCTAGTTGGGGGCTACTTTGGGGCAAAGGCACCACATATTGAATACCCTGTTCGAACCAACCAGATTCCTCGGGAAATCCCAGCTCAAAAATATCCATCTTGGCTACTGGTCTTTGGAGCTGGAACTCTTCCTTTTGGCACACTCTTCATTGAGCTCTTCTTTATCATGTCTAGTATCTGGATGGGCCGTGTTTACTATGTTTTCGGGTTTCTCTTGATTGTTTTCATCCTTCTTGTGGTGGTTTGTGCTGAAGTATCTCTTGTCTTAACCTACATGCATCTCTGTGTGGAGGACTGGAAATGGTGGTGGAAATCCTTCTTTGCTTCTGGTTCAGTTGCTATCTACATTTTCCTGTACTCTGTAAACTATCTCATATTTGAGCTTAAGAGTTTGAGTGGCCCTGTCTCGGAAGCACTTTACCTTGGGTACTCCCTCTTGATGGCTTTGGCAATTATGTTTGCAATGGGCTCAGTTGGGTTCCTATCATCTTTCTGGTTTGTGCACTACTTGTTCTCTTCAGTGAAGTTGGATTGAAGAACTTTCTCGTGCCAAGCATCATGGCCCTTTGAAGAACAATACTATCATTTGGAGCAGAAATGAATGCGACCCTTCACAGAAGTCCATCATGCTTTACATTTCTTTGAGTTTATTTTGCTAGAATGTTTACTGTATGTTTTACTATAACAATAATTTCGCTCAGTTTTGCGTAATTCTTTATTAGACGGAGATCATGGGATGGTAGCATGTTACACAAGCTCATCATTTTGGCATAGTTGTTGGTAGTCGGTGGGATTTCCCGAATGTACTTTGTTCATTCAGTTCTATATGAGGATCGAATGCAAGTAGCAATGTTTGTCATTTGTATTTGACTTCATTAGTCTTGCGTTGATGTTATTTCTTGTGTCTCTGGTCTGATCTTTAGTCCATGCCTGCATTTACCATGCACAGAGGCCAGCCTTTCTTTTTCTTCCATCTTAATTTTTGAAATTCCGAGCAAAACAACTTTAGGTAAAAAATACAAGTGTAGGAAGTTTGGTTTTTTGAAGCTGTAAGTAGAAAGTGAGCAATTTAAGAGGACTTTAAACATAATATCATGAAATTAAAAAAATGTCGTAGTAAAATTGGGTGGGATATTTAGAAGTCCCGATATTCTTATGTTCAACACTTTAAATTTTGGTTTGAACGGTAAGGGAATTTATTCAATCAGCTTTGAATACAAAGAAAGCTCAAGAAAAAAGAGAATTTTCATGAATATATTAAGATGGTCAGACGTGAAAAGGCCTAAAAAAAATAAAGAAGATAAGTATCTGTGGTGTCCGTTAATCCGTTATAGCATCTACCATCATCACCTCCTTGTACTCCTCAAAAACCTTTGCTTCTCTTCAATGAACTTGATCTCTCTCTGTGTCTCGACAAACAAGAATGGCAGACAATGTTAGACACTTCACTGACATCTCTCCACTCTACCAATGTCCCTTCCACTCCCTCTCTCCCCTTTCTCTTCTCTCTGTGCATCTTCATCATCATCTCTCTCTTTCTGACAATCTTCTCTTCAACATCGCCATCTTGTCTCCTTTGCCCCCAATACCACAACCCTTTTCAGGACAAACTCCAAACCCAGGGTTTACTTGTTCTTCTATATGTATTAGTGTTTTTGCGAATGGGTGTGTTATCTTTTCCTGGTTTATGACTGTTAAGCACATGGAGTAAGTTTCTAAGTCTGTTTTCTTTGGCGCGTGCAGGGAATATTGACTATTGAGGGTGAGTTGTTCCACAAATGAGCCATTGAAGGTGATGATATCCGGTGCACCGGCATCTGGCAAAGGCACTCAGTGTGAACTAATTGTTAAGAAAGTAAACTATCCCATCATTTTTACTCTTTTGATTTATGGTCACTGCTTGGTTATTTGAAGCACTAAAATTTGAGTTATTTGGATTATGAGGGTTCACATGGCATTGAACTTAGAAATTCGGCGCGGGGGTGTTGAATTTGAATTGCACGAAAGGGGTTTTAATTATTTGCAATGGGATGAATTGAACGAAAGGAGAGGGTTAGTTTTCGATGTGCAATCGTTGAATTAAAATGAAGAAGATTGTCATATATCTAAATGATATATATTGGCTTCATTAAACATGAACTGGAGAGGGTTTTCCCCTTTGATTAGAAATTGTGTTTGGCTACTTGATTTCATTTCATTCTGAAAGTAGTTTGTTTAGGCCGCATTCTCTTCAGCCTAAGTGATGATTACATGTCATCTTTTCTCTGTATTGATTTTTACAGTTTGGATCGGTACACATCTCAACTGGAGATCTTCTAAGAGCTGAAGTATCTGCGGGGACAGAAATTGGCAATAAAGCAAAAGAATTTATGAATGCTGCTCGTCTGGTTCCTGATGAAATTGTGACAGCTGTACTATTTCCTCCATGAACTTTAACTAGCTCCTACTTTGTTATCATTTCCTTTGTCAGGTACGTAAGGAATGAATTGTTTCACTTTGTAGATGCTGACATCGCTATTATCATATGATGATGAAAAGGAAACATGGTGGCTTCTAGATGGCTATCCGCATAGTTCTGCCCAAGCAGAAAGTCTTGAGAAATTGAATGTCAGGCCAGTTATCTATGTTGTATTGGATGTACATAAATTGAATAATAATGCTATCTTTGCTTATGATTATGTCAGAAAGTGATATTGCTCAGCTTCCGATGAGGTTATTAGGAATTCGTTTACTCCAAATCATTGGTGAATAATCCAATATTTTCACAGGAAACAAAATTTCCGTACATGTTCATCAAAATGCATGTACGCTTCTGTGCTATAAAAACTGACATAAAAGCTACTAGGATAATTCCAAAATTCTATGTTGTATTTGAACCTTCTGTAGTTAGTTTTTCTATGAATCACATGCTTTGAAGGCCAACATTGGTTTTACATCTGTGGTATTTCTCTTCAATATTTCTCCTATGTAGTGGATGTTTTAAACGCTGAACGCTCTAATGAATGGAGATGGTTCTCTGCGATAATGCCTTAGTTTGCATTAAACATTTTCTAACTCAAACTCTCTGTGCCCTTGATATTCATGAAATATATCTTTTAATACTCAGGTTCCTGATGGAATCTGATTGACAGATGTGTTGGTAGAAGGCTAGACCCAGTGACAGGAAAGATTTACCACGTGAAAAATTCCCCCCCAGAGACTGAACTTAAAGCAAAACTTATAACCTATCCAGATGACACTGAAGAAAAGGAATGCCCTCTGTCACTGTTGTTCTTTGCTCATCATTCTACTGTGATATGTACTATTTAGAGTTGAGAAATACCTTTCTGTTTAATTGTTTGTGCCTAAGATCATATGCATTTGTATATGCTCTGTATAGCAGCGTCCCAAGAGATTTTTTTTCCCCTTCTAACTTCAGAAAAAAAGAAGCTTGTTTCTTTAAGAAGCACTTTACACAAGTTTTGTATCTGTTTGGAAACTTGAACTTTTTTTTTCCATCTATAAACTAATATGCCATGCGTATTTGGTACTTTTCAACTTGTCTTCAGGTAAAGGCACGTCTTGAAATATACAAGAAAAATGCTGAATATCCACATGCTCAAACATTATTGTCAAGGTAATTTCAATTTTTTTTTATTGTATTTCTCCCACTTATTCTGTAGATTTGCGTCAGTAATTTTTGTATGTTGCTTCATCTTACATTACAGATTGATGGAAACCACCAAAAAGAAGTAGTCTTCCAAGAAATAGGTTCTTTTCTGTCTCAAGTGCAGAAAGATAAAGCACAATTGGTCAAACCTGGCAAGTGTTTTCAAGTTTTGAAGTTCTTATACAAGTTTGCTCAAGGTTTATATCTTTGATATGATCAACATAATTATCTTCTTTGCTGGCTGTCACGAACTACTCTAGAAGTGAAAATATTCACAGAAATTGTTTTGATCTTTTTGATGGATGCTTTTGTGTGAAACGTTAGTGGTTGGAAACATTAAGGTAGATTAATTCTTTTTGCAATCACAAATCTTTTATTTCAATTTATGAAACTGATTCAGCCCCACTTCAGCCGGTAATCTGATAAGATCTTCTTATGTGTAAAGGGAAGTATAGTAGTATTCACGAGGATCGTCTGACTTTCCCCCTCAAGTTACGACCTTTTATGTTGTTTGGCAGCCTAAATAATACAACTTTTAAGTATTGAATGTTCTTCTTTTCTTTTTCTTTTTCTCAATATTTCTTGTAGAAAGTGTGTTAACTTTATACGTATATGGGTTTTCTTGACCAATTTATACGTGTTGAACCAACAGTTCGTCTCCTGATAATTCCTCTGGCTATTTGTCTTGTGATGAAAGGGGCCTTTAGGTTCCCAACTTATTAAGACCATAGAAACTGATTACAGAGTTAGGACTTGGATTTCTATTTGAAGGGCTCGTGTTCAAACCATGGGGAGGCTAGGGTGGAATTTGCGATCGAGAATGGCTACCTTCTTCTATTATGCAGACAGACTAAAGCCTTCTGGACCTTGCATCGAACTAGAATGTCTTGTTGGAAGTCCTGTTCCATGCTAAGCACCGCATAAGAGAGTGGATTTGTATTTATAATGGGTTTTGAATGATTTTTTTTCTAGACTGGATTTGTATCTCACAAATTCTTATAAAATAAGTATTTTATTGGAATAGAGTACCCTCCGACACTTGGGTTAGTAAATAATATAAAGAAAATAATGCATAGCAAAGAACATAAAAGAGTGTAAGTTGTGATTGTTGTGTGTGTTATTGTATCATGGTTTATTGTTGTTATCTAGTAATCTAAAGTATTTACACACCTTGATTGCATAAAACAGCCGCATGAAGAGAGTTAATCATGAAGAATAATTACTTTTACCGTGCAGAAAACTTATAGAATGAGTTACTGATTGATGTATCGAGTTGTCAATTGATCAAATAGGATAGTATTGAACCATCTAGGTGGTGGTCCAGTGATTAGAGTTTGGGATCAGGTTTGTTCTCTCTGTGGTCTCAGGTTCGAGCCCTGTGGTTGCTCATATGATGGCCACTGGAGGCTTACATGGTCGTTAATTTCAGGGCCCATGAAATTAGTCGAGATACGCGCAAACTAGTTCAGATACCCACGTTAAACTAAAATAAAAATAGAATAGTATTGTATTTGTAATCGGTGAGACATGTAGGTGCCTGTGCGACAGTGTAACTCTAGTAGGTGGTTGCATGACATTTGCACAACATCATAGTGACAAAACTTGCACTCATAACTTCTGCAACAAAGAATTAGGTGTGTGTCGAGTAATACCTATT
>Ga0307517_10007076_pt1 | contig 16451 bp, 26 predicted proteins | sample 23_EM_MG_FD_194515 | JGI IMG/M metagenome (GOLD analysis project Ga0307517, IMG submission 194515) | Populus trichocarpa ectomycorrhiza microbial communities from riparian zone in the Pacific Northwest, United States - 23_EM | ecosystem: Host-associated > Plants > Roots > Unclassified | place... | reverse complement strand
TGGTTATGGACACCAGTCCAGCTTGTCTCCGACGGTCCCGAACTTGTCCGCTTGCCTGAGTGCGCAGTCGTTCTACTCTTGCGAGAATACTACGGTTATCGGGAATACCTGTTGTTCCCCCACCCCCGGAGGGTTGGTTCTCTTGGCTCAGCTCTGGAGTACCTGGACCGGACGTGAGAAGGAGGGACAATATTTTCCAAAAGGGTCTTGGGTGAGTTCCCGGCACCGTTGCAAATCGTGGTTTGTGTTAAACAGCACCTGAGCTTAGACGATCGTGAGTCTGAACCACCAACGGCGTGGCTACTTTCCGTCCTTAACTTGAGGGCATAGCACGGTACCTGGCCAGATAATTGTGATGGGTGTGTAGCAAAGTGGACTTGTCCTTTTCATGCATTTACGTTTCTCGTGAAGATCGTATGAACAATACTGCGATTTTTCCAGGCAGTACGATCCCACCCCTTCTCCAAAAGTTTTGCCCAACGGCACTGCAGTTCCTGTTTACACTGGGCCGGGTGTTGATACCTTCGTCGCGAAATTCGGTCGTCATGACTTGCTTGAGTACAGTATGTGGACCTGGACGTTTTCTGATCGCAATCGTTTACCATTTCGGATTCCAGTGAACAAGTACTGGATCAACCAGGGTGCTCCGAACACTGAGCTATGGGCACATGAGGTTAGTGCAATGTCAAATTTGGGCACCAAGCCCTAATCATCGCATTCCATACAGTTCTCCAAGCACGCAACGTGCACGTCCACCTTCGATCTGGCTTGCTATGCCGGCTACCAGGAACACGAAGATGTCGTCAACTACTTTGAGACCGTGGTTCGGTAAGTTATCCTACCCTATTCCATTCAGCACACCCTCATCGTTCTTCAGGGGTTTCCAACAATACACCACCTACGATTTGCTGGCCGCTTACGGCATTACTCCCTCCAACGAGACTACCTACCCACTGGCCAAGATTCAGGACACTCTTCATGCCCAGACCGGCGCCGTTCCGTACCTCGGATGCAACAAAAACGGAACATCCCTCTCTGAAGTCTGGTACTTCGGGCATGTATTTGGAACTGTAAGTTTTTTTTGGCACGCTACCGCGTATCTCTCGTCTGATAGTTTTCGAAGGAACAATTTGGTCACATCAAGCCACTCGACGCGACTCTCAAGTCGAACTGCATGTCCGATGTTCATTACTACCAGAGGAGCGCACACAGCGAACGCGAAGTTCGTTTGGGACAGATTGTCGTTAGCTAAATAAGTTATACCGGATAACTTGTATCCTCACACCACATCTGCAAGACGCGTGTTCAACTTGTTGTTGATGGCCCGTTTGGGAAATATGACGTTTGTAACGCACCCACGTGATTTGACATGTGGCGCGTTTTTGGAAGGTACGAAGTGATCGAGATCGTTCGCAGAGGGGAAGCGGATTTCCCACTGTTGCTTGACCTCTCCCCTCCACATAACCTCACCTCCACCGGCCGTCCCAACGGTCGTGTCTCACTGAACCCCCACCATGCCCCTCACGCTACCGTTGGATGCCGGTGCCAAGGACGCGTCGGTCAGGAGAGCACTACTGAATTTATCACTGGCTGTGATGAGGAGTAAGCGGATTGTCGTCGTGACAGGAGCTGGAATCTCTTGTTCGTGTGGAATCCCAGTCAGACGGTCTCCCCCACACCTACACGTGTTCTCAGGCTGATGACCACGCTGTTTCAGGACTTCCGGTCCCAGGATGGGCTGTACAACCTCGTGAAACAGAAACACCCCGATGCCGTCCTCAAGGGACGCGATCTATTCGACGCGTCATTATTCCGCAATCCCGTCTCCACCTCCGTCTTCTATTCCTTTATCGCTGGTTTGAAGCAAGCTGTCGACGACGCGTCTCCGTCACACACACACCGATTTATTAAGACTCTCGATGCCAAGGGCCGACTCCTCAGATCGTACACGCAAAATATCGACGGTTTGGAGGAGCGAGCTGGTTTACTTGGCAGCTCCAGCCAGGAGGCTAAGGCTCCAAGTCCATCGAGAGCTAGAGGGAAGGCCAGGGCCAAATTAAAGATCAAGGACGTTCGGAACGTTCAACTTCATGGTGACATCCACCGGGTACGATGTACGGTGTGCTCCGCCGACTACCCCTGTTCGACGTCGTATCTGGGAATGTTCAGTCAAGGATTCCCGCCAGATTGTCCTGACTGTACTGCGCGCTGTGAGTGGCCTGGACATATTTGCCGCACACCAGGCTGATAGTAATCTGCCAGCCCAAGCCCGAGTCGCACGTTCCGCACGTGCCCTGAAGATCGGAAAACTGCGGCCTGCCATAGTGCTATACGATGAACCTCACCCACTGGGCGACGAGATTGGCCAAATACAAGCCGTGGACGCACGGAAAGGTCCTGATTTACTGATAATTATGGGCACCTCCCTCAAGGTGCACGGTCTGAAGAAGCTCGTGAAGGAGTTCGCCAAGGTGACACACGCCCGAAAGGGCCCGAGGACTCCGGGTATCGTTATCTTCGTGAACAAGACACCACTAGGAGGTGAATGGGACGGGGTGGTCGACTACCACGTCGAAGGGGATACAGATTCTTGGACGGAGAAAGTGATTGCGGACTGGAAGAAGCATAAACCAATGGACTGGGAGCACCAGACAACACTGGTGGAGGGGCCAAGCCCGTTCAGGATTTCGAACGGTGCGCTAGGGGGTATGTGTCTCGTGGTACTTTTCGCGACGTTTCCTTGACGTTTGGTTCAGTCATCAAGGGCCGCAAGGAAAACATTACCCCCAAACCGATGATGGAACCGTTAAGTCCTTTGTCGACGCCACCTTCCTCGCCATCAAAACGGCGGGGCTCGGTGTCACATTACTCGGGTCTCGAATGCAGCCCATCAAAACGTCGAGGTGTCGCAGAGCACGCGATCTCGAGGATGGCCGACGAAGAGCGGAAACCCCTGTTCACTTCTGAGGTATCCAATGCGCCGGCTCCGATAAAGGTCGACAGGAGACCGGTGTACCAGACGCCGGTGAAGAAGGGAAGGATAACGACCGGGTGGGCTGGAAGCCCGATGCACGTCGATGGAGAGGGTGACGGTGATGTTTGGGAGGGGGGGAAAGTTGCGAGGAAGAGTATTTCTGATCTTTTTGGTAGCCCCATGAAAGTCGATCGACCTGGTGTGGTTGAGAGTGGATCACTGCGGAAGCCACTTCCTGGGCTTCCCATTTCCGTTGGGATACCGGTCAGGAATCGTGTTCGAGGGAAGCCAGTGGTAGCCTTGTAGGGATGCGCTTAACAGTACTTGTACTCATCATGACTATAGACGGCGACGGGTCAGCCGGGATACACGTGTATAATAGATGGAAATGCGACAAGACATCATTCACTAATCAGTAATCAGCTCGGAGACGCTCCAGTCCTCGAATGACCCGTCTGGGAGGTATCTCCGGATGATGAGGGGAATTTTTCGTTGCGACAGCTCTTTGATAGCGATCTGAAGTGCGTCTGTCTCGCCGTCCAGTGGAACAAGGACGGGAGCGTTCATACTGCGGCAAGTGAGAAAATTCTTTACATGGTGTGATAGGTGGACTTGCCTGATCTGCAGAGCTCGTGTACCGAGGATGCGAGCCCTCTCGTACTTGGTCAAGTACCGAGTGGTTACACGGACCTTGTTCGGTTGACGTTCGCCCTGTTGTTGTGCGGGTGCGACTGCGCCCTGACTGTCCGCCATTTCCTGGTCACCACCAGCATAACCATCGGCTGCGGTTTGCTGGCTGGGATCTTGCTCGCCGTCTAAGCCGGTCTGTTCTCCATCCTGGTTATTTTCGGCCAAGAGGTCGTATCCGTCATCCTTTTTTTCGCAAACGATCAATTCAGTGAACGCGTAACAAATGTGCGCGAGTTACGAACAAAAGTCTCCTCCGTGAAGCTAGAGTATCCCTCAGCGACGTCGACACCAAACTGGGATCCTCTGGACGCACCTTGGGCCACCGTAGTCGTAGTCGCCGCCACCGCCACCGCCGTACTCGTCGTCGGACATGATCAGACTCGGTCGGGATTAGCCGAGCACCGGTCCAATTTCTTCCCCTCACTTTATCAAACCCAGCGCGAGCCATGTTCGACATTGAACCAAAGCCAGAGAAATTCTGGAAGAATAAAAGAAAAACCTGAATATCTCCCTCGCTCTCCCATCGACCACCACCATCTACATCCACAGAGCTAAGCACAGTATGTCCAAAAAGTTCGTCGGTACCAGTCCCAGACGATGGGGCACTCGCTTCGACTCTCTTGTCCCTGCGTCCCCATCCATCCCGCAGACAGAGTTGTCTTCCCCTTCCACCGCCACACCCCAACTGGCACACCAGTCTGTACGCCCCATCACCTCCGGACACAGAGATCTCCCAAAGCTCCCTCACGATGCCAGCGTCTTCGTTGGAAGCCTCCCCTCCGCCGTGGACCACAGAGAGTTGATACGTGCTCTCTACGATCATCTCTCTCCTTACACCGAGATCCACAACGTCAAGGTCGTCCGCGATCCTCGTCATGGTGGCGTCTGTGCTTTTGTCCAGTGCGAGGTCTGTGTTTCCTTGGGTACCTGTTATGCTTTCTGACCACGCCGATAGTCTGCAGAGAACGCTGCTCAGCTTATCACTACCCTCCACGCTAAACCTCCCCCACCATTCTTTGGCCGCACCCTTCGCTACGAAAGGGCTCGGTCTCTACGAGCCCTTCTCGTATCGTACCGGTTTGTGGGCTCTTCATCCAGCTTCCGCTTTACTTACGTCCCATAGCGCACCCACCGCATTCACCCCCCTAGATCCGTCCTCGGGAGACGCTCCTGGGGCGGGGTCGCTCAAGCCTATTGATCCTGCGACGGCAATGCGACTCTACAAGACGCAAGGAGCAAGGTAGTCTATCTTTCTGGATGCAAATTTATACGTCTGAAAAGTACCAGATTCTTTTCCATCAAGTATAACGAAGGTGCTCGAGAACATCTGTCAGGAAATGGCACTGCTGAGGATGGCCTGTTGTTATCACCTCTCTCCTTCGACCCAGAGGTGAGGCGTCTCTACGCGTGCTTAGCGGCTTCGCTGACTTTTATTGTAGGCAATTTACCAGATCGCCAGCTTCTTTGGTCCCGTGGACGAGATCAAAACCTACGCGCTGGGTTCGTCTCCCGAACCACCTTGCGTTTTCGTTTCCTGATTCTGCTCAGATGAGACATTACACCCTCTTCACACGGCTCCGAGGTTGCCCGGGATGAACACCGGCGCTTGGGAAGTAAATTTTAACCACCGTGACGATGCGCTGAATGCGTTGATGGTCAGTCCATCAAGTACACTCCACCTAGCGGTACCCACGTTGAACTTCATTAGACTTTGAGGACGGTTCCTCACCTTACGGTCACCTGGGCACATCAAAACAACCCCCAAGAGCAAGGAGGGTCCGACCAACATACGCCAACCATACCCCTTGTCGAAGAAATGAACGGAGATCCCCCCGATACAACGCTCCCACGCGCACAATCGGACGCCGCGCTCTCCAGACATTCCTCGAAACGCGATATTAAAGGTACCGGTTCGGTAGTAGTCAACTCCGATACTCCCACTCGCAGAACTTCGCTCTCTGAGGACGGGTTTCCTCCCCTCGTAGGCAAACCGGTCAGCTGGGCCGATGATGAAACCCTCCCTCCCAGCGACTCCTCTCGCACCCTCAACACAGCGTCCGAATGTGGATCTGTCCCACCTACCCCTGGATTCACCAGTGGCTCCATCTCACCTACGACTCCATTGACATTCTCCAGCACTCCAGCGACTCCACACAGCGCACAGTTTCCTGGAGGATTTGCTGGCGGGAGCGGATCCCTCCAGTACGATTACACTTCCTTGTTCGTCGGTGGCCTACCACCGTCATGGGATGAGGAGAATGTCCGGAATGTCTTTGGTCGTTTCCCGGGACTTGAAGGGGTTCAATTGATCCGGCCAAGTGCGTTACCATCTCTCCGATATTCTCTTCTGCAGGACAGAGCGTGTTAACGCGATTCGATAGCCTTGAAGAAGGGTTCATCCTTCGCGTTTGTCAAGTTTGACAACACGGAATCCCCTAGGAAAGCCATCGATGCGGAGAACGATCGCGTCCACGATGGTCGCAGAATTCGGGTCCAGATCCGTGATTTGAATCCGCCTGGTCGGTTCGCTTGGAAGCGCGGTATTCAGCGGCATCTAGCGGGAGGGGACGATCAAGTCAGCTTCGCTGTGTCTGACCTGGGATATACACTCCACGGTGATCCGGGTGGTGGGTCTGTCAATCCATCACAACCATACCCCACAATTCATCAGGATAAACCCGGAACTCTGGAAGCCTCTGCTTCTGTCACGACAACTCCTCAGCCATCCACCCCTGGGCAGCAAACGCCATTTGTTCCCTACCCCTACCATGCTTACTATCCGGCTAATCCTTGGAGCTATCCGCATTACCCATACCCTATGCACTACTACCACGGGTATCCAACCTACGGACATGTGCAGCCGTATCCACCCCCAACTGCCTCTGTGTATAACCCCTATGCTGTGGTGCAACCTCCTACGCCCACGGACCCTCCGGCTACCTCGTCCCAACCCCCTGGCCCACATACGCCTATCAAGCCTGTTTACAACGCGGCTGAACACAGCAGCTATTACTCTGATTTCCAGAGTGACTGTCCAGAAATGCGTGATGCTACCACTCCACCTCCTGGCCATCCTCCCGCCATGGCACAGGCGACACCACCTCCGCCCCCTTCTCACCCCCCTCCTGCTGTTGCTGGCCACCCCTACCCCCAATATAATCCGATGCAGTGGACGCCAGCCGGCCCCACTACCCCCCACATCCACGCACCTGGAGTATACATGCATTTCCCTGCCCAGGCTCAGATGACGCAAGGTCGCCATGCACCATCCTTCCAGATGGTTGGCTCGGCGCCCCACAATCATCAACAGCGCGACTCATATCGGGGCAGACGCAATCAGCGTCACCAACAGCGCAACACCAATGTTGCTGATGCAAACGTTTTCGCCCCGCCAAACGGCCATCGACAGGGCCAGAACCATGGGTTTGACCACAGGAACGGAGCCCAGTCCACCCCTCAATGGGTGAACGGGGGTCGTTGAGTTCAGAATGCAGGGATTGAGCGGCGGACTCCCCACTGTTATTCCATTTGCTCTCGGACATAGACTTTCGTTCTCTCGTCGTTCGTTTTCAATTTCGTTGTTATTATTTTCCACTTTGGCTCAGAAATCCCTTCCCCCCTTACCTTTTAGATCCCTCGATGTTTTCGCCCACATTCGTTTGTTCGTCGCGCATCGCTATCTACCCCTAGCTGTCGTTTCTATTTTCGTCCCGGTACCTTAGAATCGCATACTTTATTGATAATCCAAAACGCCATGCATTTTCCATCCGCCAGACAGGGGCAAGGGATCTGCCATCTGCACCTAGGTTTCGTTCCATCGTCTTCCGCCCCCTCCCTGTTTGCACGCGCACATGCCCATCACCATACCAACGCTGAAGCGGAAGCCGAACGAGGAGGACGATGTTCTCACCAAACAACGCAACGAAGCTATGCTTCATATGGCCAGGCTTGCCTACGAGCGGATGAAGAGAATCGACGAAGAGGACCACGAGAGGGGATTGAAAGAGCAGCAGTATAACGACAGCATCAAGTACCAGAGGATGGTTGAGTACGAGTTGAACAACCCTGGTGAGACTGCCACGGTGCGTCTAGACTGATTCTATTCAGTCCCCGGTATCACGGTGCGGGTGAAGGCTGAGCCAAGGTTGCGTGTGACAGGGAGTGCTTGAGTACGAAGCAATCTTCAAGAGGTCGAGGAGGAGACGAGTCAAGCGGAGGTTGATGAGGGAAGCTGCAGTGAGCGGGGATTTGAAGCATGTACCGGTGAGTTCAAGTGCTAGTCTCGAAGGCCAAGGTCAAGTACGAGAAAATCTTCAACAGCGTTCGTTGAGACCAAAGAAACACATCCTGAGAAAACCAGATCCTTCCAAGATCGTTTACAATCGATTCACCCCCTCGGTGCAACAGGAAGAGATTGAGAGGGAACTGAAGTCCAAGGTGGGTCTAGGCCGAGACTCAGGCCGCAGTCATGGCTCGTTGACACTCCATCCCAACAGTCTACCCTAACGGATCTTGTCCTCGGGATGTTTCCGAAGTCAAAATCGGGAGGGAAGAAGACACAGGTCGCGGAACGAGGAAGGAAACGAGAACGTGAGTATGAAAGGGCGCATTATCGTAGAGGAACCCGCGAGGACGACTACGGGGATTACGGTTATCCCGATCCCCGAGACGACGAGTTTGGAGACGTGAGGTACAATTCGTTCCCCCGGATGCAAGATGTCTCAGGCCGTGTGCGACCCTCGATCCACGATGCGTACGAAGAGTATAACGGCCACGACATCCCCGCGGTTTTCGGACAACCCCAATATCCATACGGATACCCGGGAGGCCGTGGTTCGCTTTCATACGGAGAAGCTGTTGGATATGACGAGCAGAGGAGGTTTTCGGTGCCCATCCCGAATCACGACCCTTACCCCGGATTTCAGCCGCAACACCGGGAAGCCACAAGCCTACCGGATATACGGACGCGCGCATCTGTCGAGGAACAGATAAATGAACTGTTGGAGGCGGTAGAACACAGCTCGTTGACAGACTCGAATGTGTCCGGGTCGTTGGATGGGGTATCGGAGGAGGTGGAGCGTCAGCTCGCGGACATGAAAGCTAAGAAGAGAAGGGCTGGCGGGGTAGGTGACACGGTCATCGAGTGTGTCGCGTTGGAGGATCTTCCGCCCGTTATCCAGACGATCGCGATAGCTCGGGAGGAAGCGAGGCTCGAGTTGGAGGATGAGATGGGTTATGGAACTTCGGAGATCGAGGAAGTGGCTCCGATGCTGGTGGACTTGTTTGATCTCGCCCAGTTGCTGGCGCGGGAGGCTCTGTAACTCTCCAATAATTGGAATCCGAGTAGTCGTAGAAACTAGAAAGAAAAGGATTTCCCTGGCATCGCTCGGCACGTGATCGCGATTCTCTGCTTTTACATTTTCTTTCATGTCTGAGGATTCAGATCAAGAAGTCACCCTCCCCACCGTCCTGTCCAACCTCACCAATGTCGTCGACTCGGACTTGCACAATTTCACTTCCGGCAGCATCGACATCCAATCTGCCGCGTTGAACGCCACCAAGTTCCTTTTCGACCTCGGTGAGCACGCCCTTTTGCGAAAAAACGTTGTGGCTGTGAGCCTCGTTGTTGACCCGGGAAGCCTCGTGTTTTCGTGGTTTAATTTTTTCCTCTGTAGCGTTGGAATCGGAATCCACCTCTCGTCCTCATATATCCGAGCTTTTATGCTCCTTGAGTCCTGAAGAGGCCCCCATAACACGGTCCCAGACAAAGGCTCTGAATGGGAAGAGGAAGAGGTCTCCCCCGAAGATTGCCGCTTTTGACCGGACCCCTTTGACCTCATTGTTCGTCGAGGATGCTGGTCCGGAGCAGGTTTGGGCCCAGCTGGAGCTTAGAGCCAAGGGTGTGTGTGAGATGCTCACAAAAGCCTTGGACGGGTCGCTCATGGACGAAGACGCGGATATGCGGGTGCTGGCTGGCGTCGACTGCGACGAGGACGAGGACGAAGATGAGGGTGAAGGTGCGCGTAAGAAGTTGAGGTTTGAGGATCTTTCGCAGGAGGATATCAAATCTCTGGGTATGGAGCCGGGTGTCTTGAAGCAACTGATTGAAAGTATGGATGTTGAGGAGGATGGGGAGGAGGAACTCGACGATGAGGAATCCGAAGACGAGGACGACGGTGGCGAGGAATTTGGCGAAGAAGTCACGTCTCTTAAGGATCCAGAGGCTCTGGACAGTCCTAGACTTTCACGTTCCGCACGACTTTTACGACGATCCAAGTCTTCAGCAGGCTCTCAACTCGACGACGGATTCTTCGACTTGGCATCCTTTAACGCGGAAACGGAAGAGGTAGAGGCGAAACACGTTTCACGCGGCCGATTAAAATCCCTCAATGACGAGGAGGAGTCGGAGAGCGATAAGGAGTCGATTGATTACTTTGCCGCTGTTGACAGCGATCCAGAACTAGATGGAGGAGTGGACGAAGCTGGTGCGTGTATTATTGCTTGGGTGGTGGTGGACATCTCTAATCCTTATCTACGCAGAACCCATGTACGGAGATTTCTTTGATCCACCTTCGGGTGTGTCTCCGAAGAAGCCACCCGTGAGAGCGAAAGCGGGCAAGGTCCGTTTCCACGAGGAGGTCAAAGTCAAGAAGATCAAGGCGAAAGGGAAGGGACTCCCTGTGAATACCCCCGCGTTCTGGGGGGTGGAAATGGATGATGACGAGGGATTTGAGGGATTTGGGGATGAAGATGGAATGACGAACGGCCACTTGGATCGGGATCAAGAGTATGAAGAGGACGAGGATGATGAGGACGACGACGACGACATGGATGAGGATGAAGACGAGGAAGATGATCAGGAGATTGGCCAGAAGGGGCGGCAAGCGGTCGAACGACTCAAAGATGATCTCTTCGCTGAGGAGGACAGCGAAGAGGAATCAGGAGGAGGTGAGCCTGACGGTTTCAGCTGTGGGCTGTGACTAAACTTCGTGTGTAGGCCTCACGAATCACCAGAAACGCATGGCGGCTTTGAAGGAGCAGATCGCAGCCCTGGAGGCAGAAAGCGTTGCTCCCAAAAAGTGGACCCTCGTGGGGGAAGTGAGCGCACGAAACCGACCTCAGAACTCACTGCTCGAGGAAGATGTTGACTTTGAACGGGCCATGAAATCTGTTCCCGTCGTGACGGAGGAGGTCGTCCAGGAGCTCGAGGAAGTGATTAAATCCCGCATCCTGGCTAACAACTTCGACGATGTTGTCCGACGCCGTCCGTTGGACGAGAAGCCTTTCCTCCCATCGAAGCTCATCCACCTTCAAGATACGAAATCCGCTCAATCGTTAGCGGAGATCTACGAGGATGAGTACTCTGCCGCCCGGAACGGTGGCGTCGCAGGTGAGGATAGGGATGGCAAGTTAAAGAAGGAACATGAAGAGATCGAGAAGCAATGGGAAAAGATTTGTGCCAAGCTCGATGCGCTTTGCAATGCCCATTTCACACCCAAGCAGGCAAGTTGTTCACTCAATTACGTTCTGAACGACAAACTCTTACGCGCATTCACAATCACAGCCGAAAGCGACTATAGTAAGCGTCGGCAACGTTGCTGCAGCATCTCTGGAATCAGCGTTACCAACATCGCAAACTGCTTCTGCGATGCTTGCACCTGAGGAAGTTCTAGCTCCGTCTTCGAGGGCACCCCGCTCGCGCAGTGAGATGACACCAACGGAGAAGCGGGCACAGAGGAACAAAGAGCGCAAGAAAGAGCGGAGGACGCGAGAGCAACTGAATAAGGGGGTTGATTCACACTCGAGGGTGAAGGGCGTTAAACGTCAGAAGGAGGACGCGCTGAAGAGTCTGGTCAAGACTGGGAAGGGTGTCACAGTTATCGGGAAGAAGGACAAAGGGCTCATCTCGAAACGTTCGAAGGGCATTCAGGGGTCGTAAATGTTTTTTATTTGCCGTCGTACAGCGGCTGTGTCTACCTTTGACTGCCTTTGACGAGGCGCACAGGCGGTGCATCGACTCACGTGGCTGGGACCACCTTATATATCCGTTTCCTTGCCATTCTTCCCCTCGAATTCCCACCGCCATGTCCTTCTTCAAACGCAAAGAAAAGAATCTGATCCCTCCCGTCGAGCCTGAGCAGAGAGGGCCGGCTCCCCCCCGCTCTCCCGCTCCAAGCTACAAAACTACGGCTTCCACCTACACTCCCAGCAATGGTGGTGATCTATACAGTAACAACAGCTCATATAACCAACAGCCCTCATCCGGCGGATATGGTGGTAGATACCAAGGCGGAGGAGGCGGAGCACCAGACCCGACCAGATCTGAGCTGTTCTCTGGGTACAACCCAGAGCGCGCTGGCGTGAATCGTTTCACCGCCAGCGATCGTGGTCCTGAGCTGCGGGAGCCCGCTCCGGGTGAGGAGAATGAGGAGGACGTCGAGGGTATCAAACAGCAGATCAGGGCTACGAAACAGGAGAGTGTAAACTCTACTAGGAATGCCTTGAGGTTGGCTCGCGAAGCTGAGGAGACCGCTCGTGGAACCCTTTTGAAACTTGGTGATCAGTCTGGTACGTTTCTCTATTCTCGTCATCGCTACTGCGCTCTGATCGTGTGATATGCGTTGTAGAGAAGCTTGCTAATACCGAACGCCACCTCGATATGTCCAAGAATCACGCTCTCCGTGCTGAAGATAACACCGACGAACTCAAGAAACTCAACAAGTCCATCTTCAACCCGAGCGCAGCGTTCGTTTGGGACAAGAACGGCAAACGGGCAGCTAAAGAGGCCAAGATCCAGGCGAGGTATGACGAAGACCGCGAAGAACGTGAGCGTGGCTTGATGGAAGTCAGGGAGTCGCGGGGTAACGCTGAAAGGGCGACTGCTTACGGGCGCGACGAGGAGGGCATTGGCGGTCGACGACAGCTCAACGGAGCGCAACAGGCTGTGCGCAAGGAGCAGAGGTCCAGGTACCAGTTCGAGGCCACTGGCTCGGACGATGAAGCCGAGGACGAGTTGGATGATAACTTGGACGAGATCTCTGAGGCGACGAAGAGGCTCAAGTCGCTTGGAATGGCGATGGGTCAAGAGCTCGGCACCCAGAACCAGCGTATCGACAGGATTGGCGAGAAGGCTACTGGCTTGGACAACCGTATGTTCAAGAACACTGAGAAGGTAAGCTTCCGCCTCAGTTGTTTCTCCCTTTTTACTGATCCCCTCTTGCAGCTCAAGCGCATCAAGTGATCCATCTGATCACCGCGTCTCGCTGGATACACCGGATATCAGGAAGGCTTTTCACCATCATGGGTGACCACTAAGGACTCAAATACATACCATCTGTTTTTTGTGTACAATTTACAAGGGTGCACTTTCCATCTCGGACCATGTGAATAAGCTTGAACCGAAGTTTGGAGGCAAGCGAACACGCAGCTTTTTGTCGGACCGATCAAATTGTGACCGACCACCCCACCTTTTCTCCTGAACGCCGTCACTGCCCCGCAGCGTGGTATGCGGACTGGGCATGTACATGGACGCAACCCAGTCTGAGAATTATGGTGAGAAGCTTGAGATCTGGTAATGCCCTTCCGCCACCATCGAACCCAGCGGATGTTACTAACGGACTTGTCCGCCCATGATTTTTTTTTCTTCCCAGGAACGATCTGTGCCAGCGACAGTCCGGTGAGGTTTGAGTTTGGAAAGAAAGTCTACTCTTTATCATTAAACGCACCCCTTCTTCCATTCCACCGTCGTAGATCTCTTTCAAACGACCATCGAGCGGAACAAGCACTTGGAGGAGAGGAATGACGAACTGGAACGCCAGGTGCACGTTTGGACGGATGGTACGCAGTTGTCTTGTTAGTCTCTGAATGCGGTGACCGAGTGGATTCTTATTCTCAAGCACACAAAATGGAGTCGGCGAGGAGGAAAGAGGCAGAAAAACTGACGGAAGAGCTGGAGAGGAACAACAGAGCTCTGACCGTACGTTTCGACTTACGGTGTCCGCCACACAATATAACGAATCGACTGACATCCCTATGTAGGAAGACAACCCATTAGTGCTGTGCCTCGTCGACGGCGATGGCAACATATTTTCACCAGAACTCATCTCCACCGGACACACCGGTGGAGCTCAAGCCGCTCTCCTCCTTAATCGCGGCATCACGGAACATCTAAAGACCCTCACGGGTACATCGACTAAGAACCCACAAATCTGGCTCACAATCTATTGTAATCTTAACGGCCTACGGGACACGTTCATTAACCACCACCACTGCACCGTCAACCAATACGACGCGTTTATCGAGGGCTTTAACATGGCCTCCCCGTTGTTCTCCATTGTCGACGTTGGATCTTCGAAAGAAGCTGCGGATACGAAACTAAAAGGTGCAGTTACCGTTCAAAAATGCCCTCCGTTGAATCGCTGACGTACGTGCCGGTCAGAATCTCTTCGTGTTTTCACACGTTTCCCACAAATCGTTAAAGTATACTTCGGTGGTAAGAAGTCTTTCCTCGCCCTTTTTGGATGCGGATCTGATAGGGTGCTTAGGTCTCCACGATAACGGCTACACGACGGCACTAAGCCACCTCCAAACCGACGGCCTTTTGGACAAGGTGATCTTCTTGCGAGGGTACAACGAAATCGCATGGCAACTCAGGGATTATGGAATACCAGAATGTAAAATCCCGGGAGTGTTCATGACGCAGAAAATGCCTGTGAAACTGAATCAGAGGAGGTTCGCTCCGCCGTTCCCCCACACGCAGTCCAATCCCTCTTTCTCTCAGTCCAACCATTCTTTCCCTCAGTCTCAGTCCGAGCCTTCTTTCCCTCAGCCGCAGCCCGGTCTTCCGTTCTCACCGCTGATGCCCACCGCATCGCCATTCCAACCGATGAGCGCACCGACTTCTCCTGAATATGTGCCTCAGATTATCTCTCCGTCCTCACCAGCGCCATATATGGATCCCACTCTTGTACGCGCTGTCGTCTGTTCGCTGGTACAGAGCTAACCGTTGGATATCTGTGACGCTTGATAGCCATTGCATAAACAGAAGCCACCCCCGTGCAACTTCTATTACTTGGCCGCATGCAAGGATGGCCATAGGTGTCGGTTCGGACATCATTATATCCTCACTCCCGAACAACTGGCCGACTTTCGCAAGACTGCGAAGAAATATCCGTGCCCCACTAATCTTCGAGGTCGGTGTTCTCACTACCTACATCTACCCTCGTCCCCGAAACCGTTCAGCTGACACACCCACAATATTTCAGGTCAGTACTGCCAATTCGGCGACAATTGTTGCATGGGTCATGTCTGCCCTCGCGGACCGAAATGCTCGTTCTTGAAGCAGGGGAAGTGTAAATACACCAGACGTAAGTCCGCTCATTTTCCTTCTCACCGCGGCGAGGTTTTTTTTTGACATGGGAGATGTACAAAAAGCGGAAATGCACATCGCCATTCCGAAGCTCTATGAGAAGCACAGAGCACACAGCCAAAGTTTGGATGGATTTTCCGAGATAGCGCCGTCGGAATCCGGGGTCAGCCAATGACTCTTCGTAAATGAGTTCTAGCCACACACATACGCTAAGTAAATGACCCTACCTTCGTCGAAGGACTTCTTGTTTTGCGCCCTGTTGGGGTTTATGAGTATATCAAACTGTACGACAACTGGTCGCGTATGCTGTACCCTCTTATATATATATATATGTTTGCTACACTTTGACTGCACGCCGGAAAGCCGCATCGATTAGACCCACGCACGGTCACGCACACCCGTTGACGTGTTCGAGGGATTATGAGCACTCGACCAGTGTTATAGAATCCCTCGCCGTCGAGACCGCAGTATATTGAGGAGCTAGGGATTCGCGGAGGTTGTTGGCGGAGCACCACTGCGGGCTCGCGGGTTGCGTATGAGACCGCGTTGGACTATCTCGCAGGTTTGATTGAACGCGATCTTTGATTCACCAGAAGTTCAGAGAATAACAGGAATGAAAGTGGGATCAACAATCGCACCATTTGGGCGTTACAAGGCATAATCATTAATACGGTAGCGACTCCCAGAGCTTGTTGCCTCCGGACGGCGGGAAAGGCGAGGGTTCTTCAGTTCCTTTATCAATGGGTGAAATTGGCCTGGAACAGGATGGAATCCCATGTGAGCTGGGAGCACGTCCGGTGAATCCAAAGAGAGCTCACCGTGTGTCCCGTTGTGCTTCTTCATGTGCCTGTTTGAAGATTCTTTGAAACGACTCAGGTATATCCTCCTTCCATTCTTGACTCCATCGTCCTATCCATTGCTCGAGCCTCTGGGCAGCTCCAGGTCGTTGACGAAATAGCAACAGCATCGTACAGCTGATGTCCTCTTCTAACATTCCATCATCCCCCGGCGGCCACATCACCCAGACAGTTCCCATCCAGCATTCCAATTTACTCCATTCCTGGGCTTCGGTGAGGAATGTCGTGATCTGTGGGGTGTAGGCAAGGTCATCTCTCAGCCACGGTGGCTCCGAAACTGCGAGTTCCACCAGTAACTCCCAGTACCAATGCGATAAGTGTTGAGCTCCCCCGGAGGATTGGAGGGTATCCAGGAGGAGTTTTGCCCATAGGAATCCCCGTTCCACATCATTGGCTGTGACGTGAAGATGGTTCAGCAATTCAATGAATCTCTCCGCCCCCACCCCCTCAAATCCCTCGTAACCGATGAGCTCGACAGAGCGTATAACAAGCTGCCGCAACCTCGGGGAGAAAGGCGCCAGGTTGTGAAGACCAACAAGGTGCCTACAAACGCCTAGCAGTG
>Ga0307517_10007074_pt1 | contig 16452 bp, 13 predicted proteins | sample 23_EM_MG_FD_194515 | JGI IMG/M metagenome (GOLD analysis project Ga0307517, IMG submission 194515) | Populus trichocarpa ectomycorrhiza microbial communities from riparian zone in the Pacific Northwest, United States - 23_EM | ecosystem: Host-associated > Plants > Roots > Unclassified | place... | reverse complement strand
AATTGAGAAGCAAAACGCAGGTCAATAAGACAAAATGAGATTAGAAAACCCAATAGAAAGCAACAATCATTTCACTGAGATCAACATTGAAGACAGCAAATCGAACATTTCAACTGAATTTCCAGTATGAATGATCAACATGATTCTGGTTCGGCCACTGGCGATGCATCCAAGCCAGAAGCGGCAGCGGCAGCGGCAGCTTTCGGATTCTTACTTCTTCACGCCTAGAATCCCGAAATTCCAGATGAGTATATATGGCATGCCAAAAGCAAAACATAGATCAAGCTCAAAGTGGGAGTGTATGACAACGGAACAAAACCACATGTTATGTCCCTTTTTTATATATATAAGCAACTAAATCCACCTTTTCTGTCTTGAATTTCCGGATCAACACTCAAATTCAATTTTACTTTAACCATAAATCGTTTTAGTGGTGTGAATGATTAATCTTGTTACTGATTTCAAACAAATTCTCAGTGGGCAAAGAGAACCCAGTTTGAGAGATTGAATCAGGAGATTAAAGCTAATCAAGATGGAAAACAGAATACGAAGCAATAAGAGCTTTTCATATAGAACAAGTATCAAGAGAGAGATACATGACGTTTTGCAAGCAGAGGAATCAGATATCTACCACTACTTGTAAAGCTGAAGCCTAATGCCTATCAAACCACATACCCAAGAAACACATAAAAACCCTAAATCGACCACTAGCCCAGAAAATCCCCAGATCCCTTAACCACCGAACCCATAGAGAGTGCGTCCCTGCCTCTTCAAAGCATACACAACATCCATAGCAGTCACTGTCTTGCGACGAGCGTGCTCAGTGTACGTGACAGCATCACGAATCACATTCTCCAGGAAGATCTTGAGAACGCCTCTGGTCTCCTCGTAGATAAGACCACTGATACGCTTGACTCCACCACGCCTAGCCAGACGACGAATCGCAGGCTTCGTGATACCCTGGATATTATCACGAAGAACTTTCCTGTGCCTCTTGGCTCCTCCCTTTCCTAGTCCCTTACCTCCCTTTCCTCTTCCTGACATCTTTGCTTAACCCTCCTTGATTCTCTCTCAAAAATCTCAAGTTGGCTTTATGATTGCAGCTGCCTGTGATTGGACTTGGAGAGGTTAATTTTATAGAGAGGGAGGCGGCGTGGTAGCCATTGGATTAAGTGTCGATCCGCGCGATGGGTGTGGTTTATATTGTGAACCGTTGGATTTTAAGTTCTTGGGTGTGATTGGAGGAAACGGGGAGAGGTGGATCGTTGTTTTTAAAGGTGTTCAAAAGCTTTTATGAGTCCCTGCCCTATACTATTCATTTCGTATACTTTGATCTTTTTATTTTTATTTACTCTAATCTCAACCCTATGGTTTCAATTAATAGAATCAGAAACTTAAGCTTTTTAATTTTTTTTGGGTGCTTTGGCCTTTTTTTCAACAAAAAAAATGATTGTGAAAGTGAAATAAAAAAAAACACTTTTTTTTCGCATTTAAAAATTAGAATGCACATATAACTATGTATTTAATTTTATAATGTCGTATTTTTTAAAAATATTTTTCACATGATATATTAAAATAATTTATTTTTTTTATATTAGTATACTAAAATATTAAAAAAATTATTAATTTAATTTATTTTTAAATAAATACATTTTTAAAATACATCTAAATACAAGTGAAATCATAATAGTACTCGGGGAAAACTTTGTTATGGGCTCTGTTTGGAGTGAGCCCATGCTCCATGAGAGGGCTTCGAGTGGTATCTGTTTTTACATTACAATTCTGGATTTGTATATGTTTTATCCAAACAGGATTAACATTTACCCACTTAATCTATAATATTTAAATTTATGATGAAACTATATAGACGAAAATTTATTATTATTACTGACTACTTCGATTAATTTTGATTACTGAGCTGTGTTAATAAATGAAAACTCATTATATTAAACTATTAATTTTTATTTGAGCTAACATGAATTCTGCTCTAGTTAGCGTTTTGTTTTGTTTTTAACTAGGATGATATGTTTAGGTTTTGGAGCATTTTGTCATGTTGTTATGGGTTGTGTTGTTCATACATATTATACATATATAATTCAAAAATATTAACCTAAAATATATAATTCTAATTAAAATCCAAAAATAAATTAACTTGAAATTATACTATTTAAATTTTAAATATGAGCATCTAAACATAATTTTAAAAATTAAACATTTCTATTTAATAATTAGCCGATCGTTGGTTAAGAAACATTTAGGTGTCACTAATATTTTTCTAGTAGAAAAAAAAATTAAATTGCGTGAGAGATATCTAATAATATGACCCAATCAACTCGACATGTTCAAAAACAATTAAGACAACTAGTAAAAACATAGTTTGAATTAAAATAAATTCAAGATAACATCTTATTAAAAAATATTATGCCAACAACATATTAAATCGATCCGAGTCAATCTTCAAAATCTATAACTCGATCATGAGAATTGATAATCAAAATAAAGCAAATAAGAATATTATAGCACTTAATTCACAACAAACTCAAACTCATTCAACATTGTTGAATGATGAAACTCATAAAAATTCAAACTAAAAGAAAAATTAGAATGTTTTAGAATGTATGCGAAGAACATCCTTAACAAGACGATGAAGAAATTCACTCCAAGAAAAGAAAAGAAAAGCTAGCCAATACTAAAATGAACCAACAGTTAAAGTCTTGCTCAAGCACCCAAACCAAAACAATGACGAATTTTGACTAAAATAAACAGACTTTCAAATGGTTGCATTTCAAATTTTAACTTGCTAGTATTAACTGAACCTGAAACCTTAGGGATTGGAAAATCAAATGGCAGAAAACAGATGAGCATATGAGAACATACCACGGATGAAATCTCGAACCCAACTATGTATATAGAAACCCTGTGTCACCAGGTAGACAGTTGCTTGCGAGTTACCACAAGCTCAAATTTCAAATTAAACAGCTTTTGCTGTTACCAAGCTTTATAAATACATAACTAAAAAAAAAACCATGAAAGATTAAAGTATTTCCAATTCAACTCGTGAAGGTAATTTTGCTTGCATGTTTTGGGCACGATTTCTGGCAGCCTCCAGTTCCCTTGTGTCTTCATTGGAGCTCGACTCCTCTTCCAACCAAAACAACTGTCGCGGATCAATTATCAATTTTTGAAGAGACATGGCATGCTTGACTAAGTCTAGGGCAAGTTCAAGATCACAAGTAAGATCTGTAAACCCAACAATTTCCACCACCTTCAGGGATTGATGTTTTTGGCCCCCAATAGACCTCCATGTCATCTCCCCAAACATTTCTTTAGGTCTTGGTCGTAACTGCAGCGATAATCTATGTAATGAGGGAGAAGCTTCTATCAAAGAGCGGGAATAGAGAAGGCCCTCCTCGTCAAACACATCTAAAGTCAACTGCATTTGCTTAAGATTGTTTAGTCCAGAGAATTTCTGGATTGGAATGCCCCAATTCATCTGAAATTCCAAAAAGTTAAGGTAATCATCAAAAGCCTTAAACCCTCGGCACAATGAAAGCTCTTCCAGTTGACAAAGATAACTTGAAAAATCTGATAACATATCTTTTAATAGATGATCACAGTAAGGTCCCCCAACTGATACCTCGGTTAGTCGAGGAACATCCGTAAGAGACATGTTTGTCTTTCTCCCATGATACTTCAAAGAAACAAGATCTTTGGCAGATATCTCAACATTTTCCACAAGATTATAAGCTAAAACCAAGTATTTTAACTTCACAGAAGAACTAGAAACTTTCAGATCACCCAGGCATGATGAACGTTCCACATGTAACCCTTCAAGGAATGGAGAATTAGATAAAAGGTGCTCAATAACTTTTCCAGTCACTTCCACAGATATCAAATGCAGGGCCGTTAGAGAATGGTAACCAGAACATCATCAGGTAGTCGACTGATGTAATCGTCAGTACTGATGCAACAATTGGAATAAAGAGAATCATTGCAGCTTCTCTTGTTAACTTTCTCCCCCCAAATCCACGAAAGTGCCCGGCAATCAACTAATTGTGTTACTTTGCTCACATCCAAATTATAAGACGATCGTGCTGGCATTGCACCCTTCTTCATAATTAAAACAGCAATTTGGTTTTCCCTTTTGCTCCATAAGCTTGATTCAGTTACAGCCCGCACCATTTTTCCTCTCTTTCTAACCTAAAATGACAACAAACTCTATTGAAAAAGCAAAAGAGCAGTTTATAAAGTCTGTAAGAAGACAATCAAGCAGAGTAAGGCTGACCCTAAAACAAAATATACAGAATGACTAATGCTTTCCCTTTATCATGTCACTACACATAAAAACAACACGTACAGCTAATTCTCTCCATCAGCCATGGACAAAATTCTAACATGCCCCACTCCTTTAAGGGTTCAAAGCCCTCCTACATTTACTAAAATAATTCAAGAAAAGGGAAACATTTCTTAACAAATTAATACTGCATTGAAGTCTGCATATAAAGAAAAAAAAATCCAAGCAATTTAGGCCAATTTCTGAAAAAAAACAAAACAAAATAATGGAATTATTAATGGAACTGTATGGATTACCTCACTGTATTGTTTGTTAAGAACATGTAGTGGTTTATTTCTTCGGACTTCAGAGTACGCAGAAAAAGATCGATCAGAGAGGGCCAGAGGTGAGACGAGGAGAAGGATGCTTAAGCAGAGAACGACATGATGTTTTTTGTGTAGTACGGTGTCATATAACAAGACAGTTTTGTCCTGTTATTTTCCCTTCCTTAAGGTGCTGGGGAACAGGATACTACCGATGCAACAGTAGTAATTATTTATTAAAAGTTTTTTTATTTAAAAATATATTAAAATAATATTTTTTTTATATTTTAAATTTTATTTTTAATATTAACATATAAAAAAAAATTAATATTTAAAATTTTTAATTTAAAAAATCAATTTTTTTGAAAATTTCAGATATAAATCAAACAAACACCTTTTAATTAGCTCACTGGTATATTGGCCCGTGATCCGCAGCAGGTCAATATTATTTTTTTTTAAATATAAAAAAATATTAAGAGTATTTGTTAATTATGCCAGACCCAAGTGAACTGGGTCTGACAGCCAAATAATTTGGGTATTGATTGTTTGTCAAACCCAAATAAACATTGGTTAAGCACAACTTTTTGAATTTAAAAATAATAACACAATATCAAAATACTAAAATGTCCCCTATAATTATAGAAAATTACATAAAAATAGTGTGAAAGAACAAAAACAACCCATATGCAAAATTTATTTTTTATCTTTTTCAATGCTAAAGATGTATTTTAACTATTTAACAATTTGTAAAAGCTCAAAAAATCTCTGGACCCCATGTCTTAATTTTGTTAACCTTAGAGGTAGAATAATATTTTTACTATGCAAATAATTATAAAAAAACTATCATATCCCCGCTGAAACGTTTAATGACAAATGTGCCTATGAAAAATGCTAAAATACTCTCATAACGAAGGCTTTAATTTTTTCAACCAAAGTGCAAAATAATAATTGAACTGGATTCTTTTTTATAATTAATTTTTTTTTTTAATTTCATCATTTAATATTTGATTAGTTGGGAATTGAGCTTCAAGTTTTTTTTCCAGATAGAGTGCTTATTGTCTAAGAACCTTTGTCAGAAGTTTGAAAAGTTAATGCAAGTTGACATCTATTTTTTTTTTTCTGATTTCATCATTCAACATTATTATTTTTTTAAATGGGTTTTATGACTTTCTTTATTTTTTTATTGGGTTATCATAATCTCATGACATGAGTTGCATGTTTAATAGGTTAATCCGGGTTAACTCGATTTTTATTACTCAAGTTACAAGTTTGTTAAATTAACTTGCGTTAACTTTGGATAGTATTTAATTGGTTGAGAATTAAATTATATTGTTTTTTCCCTTAAAAAAAGATTTTATTTTAGGCTATCGTGATTGCTTTTATTTTTTTTATTTGGTTCATTTGCTATTATTATTTATTTTTTTATCATCTAATTAAGATAAAATAAACTTATTTAACCTACACAGATTTATTATTTGAATCATAAATTTTTCTTAATTCTTTATGCATTATGACATATGAATATTATTTTTTACACACAAAAAAATTAACTCCACAGTGTAATGCAGGTGTATATATGGTTAAAATCTAAGCAAGGAGGTTCATAAAAACATATTAAATTATTGTTCATATTTAACATGGTACAAAGTTAAATATTTTAGCATTATATATAAATATAACTAAGTAAAAAAGCCATTTAGTTTTGGTGTATAAAATTTAAATTGATGATATCTTTTTCATTAGGATAAAAAATACAATTATATACATAATATAAATTGCAATCACAATATATATGAAAGGTATAATCCTACAAGAATAAAATATATTCCACATAAAATCTATTAAATATTTTGTACATGTAAAATATCAAAATAAAGTTTTCCGTATAAAAAATCTTCAAATGGGTCGAGGAGCAAATTTTTTAAATGTTTTTTGGATGAAAAAATATTTTACAAAAGGGTTTTGGCAATTATCTCAAGAAAAAAATAAAATAAAATCCAACCTAATCAAATAACAAGACTTTCGTGGATTAAATTTGTTTTTTGCAAGCAGAGACAATATTTCTCTTCAAGATATCAGTAATCCCTTTAAAGAGTCGATTTTATTTTTAAAAAAAATTATTTTGTAAGAGTGAATTTTAGACTGGAAATTAGAAAACCAGTCGACGAACGAAATGTCGGTGATGTCCCTAGACTCCTCTCATAGTATCCCTTCCACTCGAGGCATCCAAGCAATTAAAGCTGCTTAACCTTCAAATCCTTCAATCCGCAAGTCCCTCCTCCATTTGCAAATGGCCAATCCTTCCGCTCCTGTTTCAGGCGAAAAAGGACCCATCACTCACGTCATCTTCGACATGGATGGTCTTTTACTCGGTAATTTTATCTGACATGTAGACTTCATTTGCTGAAACTCCATTTATTTTGTTTTATTTTATTTTATATTTTCCTACTGCATATAGATAAATAGATAGATAGATCTTGGAGTCTGTTTTTTCAATTCTTAGTTGAATCAACGTGAATATTTATGAGACAAAAAGTTTCTCTGAAATCCCATGTCGCAGTAGCAAGTTTGATCCTTCCTCGTGAAGAGGATAACTTTGGTCCTTTCAAGTGTTAATGGTTTGCTGCCGGTTTTCTCACTTCTGCTAGAGAAAGGTGGCTTATAGTGTCTAAAATGGTGGTGTTATTTTAAAATGTTTGTGGGATTGAGAATGCTGTATAACTGCATTGATTCCATTGGAAATAAAATAAGCCTATATATTTCATGGGTTTTCTTTCAACTTCACTACGCTGCAGATACGGAGAAATTCTATACTGAAGTTCAAGAAATCATACTTGCTAGATACAATAAAGCTTTTGATTGGTCTCTCAAGGCAAAAATGATGGGGAAGAAGGCTATAGAATCAGCTCGGATCTTTGTTGAGGAGACTGGGATTAGTGACTCTCTTTCAGCTGAAGACTTTCTTGTGGAAAGGGAGGCCATGCTGCAAAGCCTATTTCCAACAAGTGACCTGATGCCAGGTTTTCTTTATTGCAAAAATTATTTTGCATGACCTAGACTGGATTCTTTCCCTGTTTAATTTGTTAGTATATTGATGATTTTTCATTAGCTATCCTGAATAAGAAAAACAAAAAAAGGACCCCAAAAGCTAGGATCAGTGCATTTCTTTCTTTTTATTTTCTAAGAATTGCATTCTATGCAAGTCTTTTCTTTTTAGCCTTATGTTATAGGAAATGAAAAAAAGAAGCTGTTATTATCTCACTCTAACTGGAACTGGTTTTTGGTGATGTGAATTAAAGACATGTTTTCTGTCTGGTTTCCACACAGAAAAGGATGCTTTCATTGGCACTCCTAACATTCACTTCTTCAGGAAAATGTTTCTGTTCTAAGCCTCCAATAACCTGTAATGCATTAAAATAGGACCAGGAACCAAGTGTTCTACTAGTAAATCTTCAACACAATCTTGTCTTCAGCTAAACCTAAACCATTTAACCAGACAATAAACCATCTATGAAGTCTGGATTGTAGCCCTCCAGTTGATTTATTCTGTTATCTAAAAGTAATCAGGATATAGTTCTTTCAATTGCTTCTCTCCATGCCACTCATCCTCAAACTAATCAGGAAACCTATCCTGTTTCTTTTAATCAGCATGCACTCTCCTGTTGTATTCTTTTCAAATGAGAATTGCATCCCCTGGATGAGAAAAAACATAGAAAGGTCAAGACATGAATACGTGAGGCCTGAGTCTACCTTTGCATTGCATAATTACTTTCGAACCATTAAGATTTAAAGTATCAACACAAATCCTCTTTGACCAAACTCATGATTCACTTGGTAATTGAAAGCGCATGAATGTTGGGGATAGTTGGATCAAGTTCCGTGGAGATGGTTTAACTGAACTGTCTGCCTCAAAATGGGATGACATAAATATTTGAGGAGCTTTTTAAAGCTCATCCCAACGTTTTCTCTGTCTCGGTGAAAGAGAGTGAGAAAGGACTATACTTGAATGCAAGGTGTTATGCTTCTTATTTTTCATAGGAATCTCTTTGAGGAAGGCTTTTTTTCCCTTGGAACACTCCATTTGAGAAAGTGAGAAAAGAGGAGAAGTTTGTTGGCTACTCTCTTGTCATGTGGAAACTATAAGGGAACATGTAAAACAACTCATAAAAGGCCAAAGAAGTGTTTTCTTCCTCAAAATTTTATTTTTAATCATCCTGTGAGGTTTTCAATGTTGTTTGACCACGTTTGGACTTGAGATACTCTTATAAATTAATGTAAAATGGGACTTTAGAAGTTTTAGTGCATAATCTCTTGCTTTCTTGTAATGTAAGATCAATTGCGAGAAGAATTTTCCCATGAATCCTTTTTTACTGTAGGGGCAAGCCGTTTGATCAGACATCTCCATGCAAAAGGAATACCGATTGCGGTGGCAACTGGGTATGGTTTATTTATTCATTTCCCACAGATTTTTTTTTTAGTTTTTTTGTGAATGATATGCCTTAAATTTGAGAAGTAATTAACAGGATGTATTTTTCAGCTCTCACAAGCGCCATTTTGGTTTGAAAACACAAAGACACAGTGAGCTTTTCTCATTGATGCATCATATTGTTCTTGGAGATGACCCAGAAGTTAAACAAGGCAAACCATCACCAGATGTATTTCTAGCTGCAGCCAGGAGATTCGAGGTATTCTTGTAGATGGTTTTTCATTTATAGTTACTGATGAACTGTAAAATATGATGGGATAGGAGTTTTTGGTTGATTCATTTCATCTTTCACTGTTGAGTTAGCTTTTTTTTACTTCGACATCAACAGTGCACTACAGCATATTATTATTTGTAAATTGATAGGGTGGCCCAGTAGATCCAATGAAGATTCTTGTTTTTGAAGATGCACCTGCAGGTGTTCTTGCAGCCAAGACTGCTGGGATGTAAGTGCATTGCTTGTATATCTCTTTCAACATTTGTTGGATATTTCTAGTTTTTGTTGCCGTTCATATTACTTGCTTGACTTGCAGCCAAGACTGCTGTCCATATGTGGGGAATTCGAACCTACTTGCCCACTTCCATGTTAGGAACCAAAGCTTGTCTTGTCCAGTTATCCTCTTTGTTCCAAATATTCACCTGGGTCCTTTCCTCAATCAGAATTCTTGAAACATGCTTGCTCTTTTTTAGAATTCTTGATGTATATAATCTGTGGTTTTCCATCTTGCTTGCTCATACTGATTAGAGCTGCAAAACTCCATTTGGTGGCTCTCTTTTGGGGTTTGGGGGTTGAGGTTACATTTCACTCAAAGTCCAAGCAGGAAAATGCCATATCAAGAAGCATGCGGGTCTTGAAATTGCCATGGGGTTTTTAGATATGACTTCAAATCTAGAGAGAATTTTGGAGATTTAATAGTTTCAGGGTTTCCTTTCAACAAGTTTCTAGTGGATGCAATTTGATAATTTTATATAGGAGATTGAGTTACCCTTATTTTTAGGTATATTATATCAAACATCCATCAGTGTGATTACCCCAGCAATCTGCTTTGTTTCTCAAGACACATTTTCTACTCCTATATGATAATTGTCTCATTATATCAACTCTATACATTACAATTTAAGGAATGGAGTGTGTACTTTATCGACTCGAAATTTAGGCCAGCTAGGTGATCCTAGTACATCTGAAAAACAAGAGGAGTGGCTCATGCTTTCCAATGTCCTTATCTTTTAGGGTTTTTTGCCCCACATTTCCATTCAGGGACACCCCTATTCATGTATATTCTTCCTATTCACGAACACATGATGGCCACTTGGTGAGTCATGAGGTCCTCTCTATTAACTAAAGTTATTAAATCCGACCTGTACTGGCAGGTCAACCCAGAGCTTGTTCCGAGTTGGGTTTCCTTTCAAACTGTTTGGACTTTGACCCAGTCAAACCCAAATGACCTAGCAGGTTAACCCATGACTCGGGTGAGACCTGACCAAGTCAACTCCAATGATTGATTTTTTTTTTCTCTTTCTCAAACGACATCAATTTAGTTAAAAATAACCACACGATTGACCTACGGGTTAACCCGGTGACTTATGGATTGACCTGGTGGCCCAATGACTATGCTATTAACTCCGTTGTCAAGGCTTTCAAGTTATAATTCACAGGCTTGTATCTCATAATGAACTGATCAATATGGTTGGAAAAGGGGAGGAAGCAAAGAAAGAATAGCTCCCATCATGTGTCTTTTGCTGGTTATAACGTGTCCTGCAGGAAGATTTGCCTTTTTATCTTTTGGAAAATGCATTTCGTTGAATGACATTATCTTAGCATCATAGGTCCCTGATAGTTGGGAAAGGCATTAGACATGATGCAATTTAGGAATTTTTGACATTTGAAATTATTGCATGGCTGATAATATATTTTGTTGCACATACCATGCAGGTCTGCGGTAATGGTTCCAGATCCGAGGCTGGATAGCTCTCATCATGAAACTGCAGATCAAGTTTTAAGTTCCCTGTTGGATTTCAACCCAAGTTACTGGGGCTTGCCTCCTTTCGAGGGTGTGGAAAGCTGAATGTGCAAATTTATTTGCGTCATGGTTACTGTACCATGAAAGAGAAGCTACCTTTTAAGACTCCTCGATCTTTTTGTCTAATGAAAGGACATCTATTCTTCGGGCAAACATTTAACATATTCTCATTGAGGATTACCCATATACTATATATCTTGAAAGTAATATTCAACTTTCATTAAATTGCTATCGTTGCAAGGACAGAAATCTACTTGACTATTAGAGACCCATGTAACAAATGATTCACAGATTGAATTTGCAGCATAATGGTTAGGGTTTCATTGAAATGCAAATTGCCCGGTGTTTTCTTTCTTTCTCCTGAGTCAAACATATGTTGACAAGAAAGAAAATGATGAAAAGTTATGGATGTGATTATTATAGGCAATCTTCTGTCAGTGCCATTGTGAAGGAAAATGTCAGCTGCGACTTGTTGATACGAAAGATGATAAAAAATTGAAATGGCCATGCATCAGGGGGATGAGATTTGCATCATTTTGCCGCTACTATTTCTTTCCCGGCATTTGATTTAGGCAAAGTGCAATATTTTCTATATTTCGCGTAATGTCTCTCTTCGGTACTGTTTCAATTTCACATCGAAATTTGTAATTGTTTCCATATATCTCTGCAATTTATATTCAATCTAGAGATTGGACCTGCCATAGCAGCCATATCGGCTCAATTAAGCTATTAATTTTGACCATCACTTTGTTTTAGCCAATCAAAATATCAACATCTTTTCATAGATTGCCATTTGAAGCATTACTCCTGTCATGTCAGGATATAGATCAAATCACTTAAGAATGTACCTAGGCCTGTTCCAAACGTTCATTCAGAGGCGTTGCAGGGATCCCACTCTGCTGAAAAGGTCAAGCTTTTACTTGAAAAGGCGCCTGGACAACTGCTAATGTGTTGGAGCTTCTTAGCATGATTGTGAACAGTCAAATTGGTATTGCTGAAATGATGGTAAAAGGAATTAATTATGGCTTTTCAGTTCATGAAGAAGACGAAGCAAATCGTCTTTTGATGGTGGGAAGGGACATCCAACCAATAGTGTTTTGGAAGATGAAACACTTATGCGCATGGTGGTTTTTCTGATTGATACGCTAACAAACACATCAATAAGCAGAGATTCCTCCTATTTCTTCCATCATCCTTGCCTGCAGGAACAATAAAAAAAAACCCATCAATTTGGAAATTCGAATTTTCTTTTTTTAAAAAAGGAAGAACGGAGAGACAAAGTAACGTCATTTGGCAGTAGAAATAAAAGACCTAGCTCCAAAGAATGACCCCAGCTGCAAGATTCCATCCTCTTTCCCCTATCATCCATGCTTGTAAGAACACCAAAAATTTAGCTTCAATAACCATTTTTTTAAAAGAAGAAAGATGCATAACCAAATCAACGATGTTTGCTAGCACAATTAAACCAATCACCTCAAAAATTAACAAATTCCTACTAAAATCGAACAAAAAAAATGAAATTAAGCCTAGATTCACTGATTTTTTGTGAGAAAAAGGGGGAGAAGAAGTTTGGGATGGCTAGGTCAGTTGCTGGTGGTGGACATCATCGGCAAGGGAGAGTCTGTGTTGTCAGTTTGGAGAGGGAAAATTGTCAGCTCAATACCCAAGCTATAGGGGGGGGGGCGGGGGGGAGAGGCAAAAGACCATGTTGAGGCAAATGGACAGGACACAAAATCAAAACAAAAAAATATAATTTTTTTTTAAAATATTTTATAACGTAAAAACAAACAACCCTTTAAAATATAATCAAACACTACCTCGTATCCACACAAGTCGAACCAGAGCAACCATACATTTATGGAGGCCTGCCCTCTCTGGGCTAAAACCAAGAAGACAACACTGTTATTAGCAGTTGAATCTGCCGAAAACTGAACAAAATTGAATTGAAAATGGTTCTGGGAGTCATACAAAGCCCACCTCCTCAGATCGTGACCTCCAAGCCCACCAATCATTACAACCTTCTTCTGCAGCATTTGAATGAATGCAAGGACATGTCACAGCTCAAGCAAATCCACGCTCTCTCTCTACGTTCCACCTTGCCAAACCACTCAACCACTCTCTTTCTCTACAGTCGAATTCTCCATTTCTCTTCCCTCCATGATCTTAACTACGCTTATCGAGTGTTCGATCAAGTTGACAACCCTAATTCGTTTATGTGGAACATTCTTATCAGAGCCTGTGCACAAAGCCAAAGCGTTCATCTTAAACGAGAAGCTATCTTGCTGTATAACACTATGCTACAGCGATCATCACCCTTCCCCGATAACCACACCTTCCCCTTCGTTTTAAAGGCTTGCGCATATTTGTTTGCTTTGTTTGAAGGGAAACAAGCACACGCCCACTTGTTAAAACTTGGGTTTCAATCTGATGTTTATATAAATAACAGCCTCATTCATTTCTATGCTTCCTGCGGTAGTTTGGAGTCCGCAAAGAATGTGTTTGATAAAATGCCGCAGAGAAGTTTGGTTTCATGGAATGCTATGATTGACGCGTTTGTTCTGTTTGGTGAGTTTGAAACTGCTTTGCAATTGTTTGTTCAGTTTCAGCAGCAGTTCTTTGAGCCAGATGGGTATACAATTCAGAGTGTTATAAATGCTTGTGCTGGCCTGTGTGCTTTGTCTCTGGGGATGTGGGCTCATGCTTTTTTGTTGAGAAACTGTGGTGTTTCTGTAGCTAGAGATCATGTTTTGGTTAACAATTCTTTGTTGGATATGTATTGCAAATGTGGGTCGTTGGATATTGCTACGCAGATCTTTGAGGGGATGCAAAAGCACGATGTAACTTCATGGAATTCAATGATTTTAGGATTTGCCATGCATGGAAAAGGTGAGTTAGCATTGGAGTGTTTTGAACGCATGATTAGGATATCGAGATTTGTTCCGAATTCTATCACGTTTGTTGGGGTTTTGAGCGCGTGTAACCACAGGTATATGGTTAATGAGGGCCGCAAGTATTTTGACATGATGGTTAACGAATACAAGATAGAACCTCAATTAGAACACTACGGATGCCTAGTCGATATCCTGGCCCGTGCTGGTTTGATTGATGAAGCTTTGGAATTGGTTTCAAGCATGCCCATGAAACCAGATGTTGTTATATGGAGGAGTCTCCTAGATTCCTGTTGCAAGAAAAATGCAAGCGTCGAGCTAAGTGAAAATATAGCTAGGCAGATCCTTGAGTCAGAAGAAGCTGATTCTAGTGGAGTTTATGTGCTCTTATCCAGAGTCTATGCATCGGCTAGCAGGTGGAATGATGTTGGCTTGGTTAGAAAATTGATGACTAACAATGGCATATTGAAAGAGCCTGGCTGTAGTTTGATTGAGGTAGATGGTGTTACCCACGAATTTTTTGCTGGGGACACCTCTCATCCTCAAACTAAAGAAATATATCAGGTTTTGAATGTGGTTGAAGAAAGGATAGATTCAACAGGGTATAAACCTGACTATTCGCAAGCACCTATGGTTGATGAGCTGAACACTAGCAAGCGAGACAGTCTTAGGCTGCACAGCGAGAGACTTGCCATTGCTTTGGGGCTTTTAAACTTGAAACCAGGAATGCCAATACGTATTTTCAAGAACCTTCGGGTCTGTGATGACTGCCACAAGGTCACTGGATTAATTTCTGAAATCTTCAATGTGGAGATTATTGTGAGAGATCGCGTTCGATTCCATCACTTTAAAGACGGTTCCTGTTCATGCATGGATTATTGGTGATGGTATTTAGAGCCATTGCTCTGCTCATGCAAGGTCCATCTTAGTTAGAGCATTCAGAAAGTGGCTGTGTGATATACTTTTACACATTATCTCAGTTTTTGTACATTAATTTAAAGGTCTGTTATGCCAACAAGAGTGACTCTCGTTCAGCTGGGGACCTGTAGAAAGGGATTGAATGCCGCAGAAAATGTTTCCAACAAGTGACCCGATGCCAGATATTATTTATTGCACTAATTATATGCAAAGATAAATGAACACATGAGCTGTAAAGAAAACAATGAACTTAAATTGCTCAGAAGCTTGAAAGAAACTTGTATTTAATTTGTGTATTAGGGCATGTCAAAGAACTACAATGAATACTCTTGAACCTAGTTCTTCTCCTACAAAATAGGAAAAACTACCAATCTACAAGGAAATCATTTATTTCAAATACTAGAAAAATACTTTAATTTCTCCGTTGGATTATATAGAAAAAGCTCTCGACTTGTATCCACACGATCACTTAGCCTATGATTTCTTCATAGCCCACCAAGCACTCTCAGCATTAAAGTTATTTTAGCCCATGATGATCGCTGGCTGCTAGCATTATTTAAAATATTAGCCTTGGATATTCTTCGATCGTGCAGCTACTTCTTCTATAAAATAAAAAGCTCACCGCCACACTTAAAACTTAAAAGGACAATAATACACATGTTTCCTTTTATTTATTTTTATCATAAGCAAGTATGTAGTCTGGCTTTCTGGATTTATGGTACATGTTTAAGTTATGGCTGGAACTGTAAGGACCCAAATTATGTGTTATTATCGCGTCAGTTCCATAAGAAACGTCAAAGCTAGCCATGAATTACTGTGTAATTGTAGTGGCTAACAAGGGATCAGCATAGGAAAGGACCACGTGTACTTGTGCGTGTATATAATTATACCAGTAACTAGGATTAGTATATTTACCAAAAAAAAAATATAGAGTCTATTTTTTCATTGGATCCCTAGATATATATTTATGTCAAGAAATTATCATTTCATCCTTTGCATGGAAAAATAAAATTCTTGCTATTGAGGGCAATTTTATATTTTTTCAATGACTTATTGATGATGAAAATATTATTAAAAGGTATAATCATTTTTTCTTAAAATAAAAATAAAAAATAGATCTATTGGCCAAGGGTTTTTTGGCCTTTTCATTTCTTATAATATAGTAAAAAGACATATTTACCCTTATAAAAAGAGAAAAAAATAAGACATGCGTTTAGGGTTATTTTTGTCCTTTCACACACACACACACACACATATATATATTTTGTAATGGAGGGCATTTTGATGTTTTTGTGTTGGATAATTATTTTTTTATTCAAAAAAGTTGTTCGTGCATTCTTATTACGTGCCGATGAGTGGATGGTGTCTGTGTCATATGGACGATGCGTGCAATGCCTATCGGTGGCCAAACTTGCTTTTCTACCATATAGTTGGAAAAGTCATTGTATCCTTTTCTTCTTGGTGTGATGCATGAAAGTGAACGATTAGCAGTTTGTTGTTGATAGTCATTTCTTTTCTTTTCCCTCTCCTACTAAAAAAAGTACAT
>Ga0307517_10007072_pt1 | contig 16455 bp, 14 predicted proteins | sample 23_EM_MG_FD_194515 | JGI IMG/M metagenome (GOLD analysis project Ga0307517, IMG submission 194515) | Populus trichocarpa ectomycorrhiza microbial communities from riparian zone in the Pacific Northwest, United States - 23_EM | ecosystem: Host-associated > Plants > Roots > Unclassified | place... | reverse complement strand
TCAGCCAAGTCCCGAACCAGCCCTGGGCCCCGAACAGCAGCACCCAGACCAGGCCCGAGACCACCGGAGAGATCGAGAACGGCAGGTCGATGAGGGTGAGCAGCACGCTCTTCCCCCGGAACTCGAACTTGGCGATGCACCAGGCAGCGGCCACCCCGAACACCGCGTTCAGCGGCACCGAGATCGACGCCACCAGCAGGGTCAGGCGGATGGCGGCCAGGGCGTCGGGCTCGCGGATCGCTTCCACATAGGTCTTCACGCCCTTCGCGAAGGCGTCGTGGAACACGATGAACAGCGGCAGCAGCACCAGCAGCGCCATCACCGCCGTCGAGGCCAGCACCAGCAGGATCGCAATGCCGGGCAGGCGAATCCTGGAGCTTGCAGGGACGTTCGCGGCGGCGGTCATCGGCGGCCTCGCCTGGCCAGGAAGATCTGGGCGGTGTTGATCACGATCAGCGTGCCGAACGAGATCGCCACCATGGCCAGGCCCACGGCGGCCGCGCCGGCGTAGTCGTACTGTTCGAGCTTGATGACGATCAACAGCGGCGCGATCTCGGTCTTCATCGGCAGGTTGCCGGCGATGAACACCACCGAGCCGTACTCGCCGACCGCCCGCGCAAAGGCCAGGCTGACGCCCGAGATCAGCGAGGGCGCGATGGCCGGCAGCACCACATGGATGGCCCGCTGGAAAGAGTTCGCGCCCAGGGTCTGGGCCGCCTCCTCCACCTCGTGGTCGAGGTCCTGCATCACCGGCTGCAGGGCGCGGACCACGAACGGCAGGCCGATAAACACCAGCGCGATGAAGATGCCGATCGGCGAGAAGGCGGTCTTGATCCCCACCTTGGCGAACAGCGACCCCAGCGGCCCGTTCGGCGCATAGATGGCGGTCAACGCGATGCCGGCGACAGCGGTCGGCAGGGCGAACGGCAGGTCGACGAGCGCATCCAGGATGCGACGGCCTGGGAACTCATAGCGGGTCAGCGTCCAGGCCAGGAGCAGGCCCAGCGGGGCGTTGACCAGGGCCGCAATCGCCGAAAGCCCGAAGCTCAGCTTGAGCGCTGCGGCCACCCGATCGTCGGTCAGCGCATGCCAGACCCCATGGACGCCAAGCTCCCATGGCCGGATCGCCAGCGCGATCAGCGGCAGCACGACGATCGCGCCGAGGTAGGTCAGCGTGATCCCCAGGGCGAGCGGGAAGCCCGGCAGGATGGAATGCTCCACCCAACGCGAACGGCGCCGTCTTCCGACGGCGCCGCCTGCGACGGGGCTTGAAGGGAGGAGAGCCTCCGTCACGAGGGCTTGTAGATCTTGTCGAAGACGCCGCCGTCGGCGAAGTGCGCGGCCTGGGCCTTCTTCCAGCCCCCGAAGGCGTCATCGATGGTGACCAGCGGGATCTGCTTGAAGTTGGCCGCATATTTGGCCGCCGCCGCCGCGTTGCGCGGGCGGTAGTGGTTCTTGGCGATGATGTCCTGGGCGAGCGGGCTGTAGAGGAAGTTCAGGTAGCCCGTGGCCAGCGTCCGCGTGCCGTGACGGTCGACGTTCTTGTCCACCAGCGCCACCGGGGGCTCGGCCAGGATCGAGCTCGACGGATAGACGATCTCGTAGTTCGGCCCGAACTCCTCGATGGTCAGGTAGGCCTCGTTCTCCCAGGAGAGCAGCACGTCGCCCAGGCCCCGCTGCGCAAAGGTCGTGGTGGCGTCGCGGGCTCCCGTCGGCAGGACCGGCACGTTCTTGTAGAGCTTCTGCACATAGGCCTGCGCGCCCGCCGCGCCGCCGGCCTTCGATCCATAGGCCCAGGCCGCCAGATAGGCCCAGCGCGCGCCGCCGGAGGTCTTCGGGTTTGGCGTGATCACGCCGACGCCCGGCTTGACCAGGTCCGGCCAGTCCTTGATCTTCCAGGGGTTGCCCTTGCGCACCAGGAACACGATCGTCGAGGTGTAGGGCGTGGAGTTGTTCGGCAGCCGCGACTGCCAGTTGGCCGGCAGGAGCTTGGCCCGCGCCGCGATCTCGTCGATGTCGGCGGCCAGCGCCAGGGTCACCACATCGGCCTGCAGGCCGTCGATCACCGAGCGCGCCTGCTTGCCCGACCCGCCGTGGCTCTGGTCGATCTTGACCACCTGGCGGGTCTTGCCCTTCCACCAGTCGGCGAAGGCGGCGTTGATCTGCTTGTAGAGCTCGCGCGTCGGGTCGTAGCTGACGTTCAGCAGCTTCAGCGACTTGTCCTGGGCGAAGGTCGCGCCGCCCAGCAAGGGCGAGATGGCCGCGCCGGCGGCTGCGCTGGCGATCAGGCCACGGCGCGAAAGATGGGAATGGGTCATGTCCAGGGTCCTCGAAGGGGGCTCAGAACGCGTACTGGGTGCGGAACGAGACGACATTCAGGTCCTCGCCGATGTTGGCGCCGGCGGCATTGAGCCGCTTCACGTCGGCCCACTGATAGTCCAGCAGGAACCGAACGACGCTGTTGGGGTACCAGTTCAGTCCCACCGTGGTGATTTTCTGCTCGCCGCCTCGGATGCCGCCGGCCGGAGCCGCTGCGCCAAAGACACCAGCATGGTCGTCAAGGTCCAGCACGCTGTAGCGCGCGGCGATTTCCCAGGCGCCCCAGGTCCCCTTGGCGCGGTCGAAGGGCTTGGCGGGCTTGAGGCCGACGAAGCCGCCGTTGGCGTTGGTCCAGCCGTGGTGTTCGCCGGTGATCGCCCATGCGCCTTGCACATACCAGCCCGAGAACGAGGGGTTGAAGGCGGAGACCGCCGGCGCAATCGCCTCGCGGTTGACGTCGACCTTGTACCACTCACCGGCGGCGTAGAGATTATGCCAGCTTGCGCCGCCTTCCAGGCCATAGGCGGTCAGGCCGTCCGACGCGATCGCGCCGGTGTCCACCAGGCGAATGCCGCTGACGCGCAGCTCGGGACGCTCCTGCAGGCGCACCGCCCGGGTCGATAGCGCGCCGGCCGTGGTGTCGGCGGGATTGAGGATGCCCTGGATATTGGCGCCGATGTGGACGTCGTAGTCCGCGCCGTGGATCGGGTTGAAGGCCAGCCGCGCGGCAAAGCCGGACTGCTGGTCGAGCTCGGCGGTCGCCGGGACCCCGACCACCTTGCCGCTCAGCAGCGCCGAGGCGTACCAGCGAGCCCCGCGGGCCGTGGCCCCCACGCCGGTGCGGCCGTCGCCGGTGGCGAAGCCGCGCACGAGCTCGGCGATCGCCGCGCGCTCGAGGAACAGCTCCTCGGTGTTGCTGGTGGCGTCTTCCAGGCCGGCCGGGGTCGCCCAGGCGCCGAGGCGCAGGCGGACCGGCTCTTCCAGCCCGAAGGGCTTCCAGCCGGCGTATTCCAGATAGGCCTGGTTGAGGATCGCCGATTCGCCGCCGGAGCCGCCGAACTCGCCCAACAGGCCGAAATTCCAGTCCTTCCAGGCCGTGCCCTCGACGCCGAGGCGCGCCCGGCGGAAGTTCGTGCCGGATCCCAGGTCGTTGGCGGCGGTCCGCGGGCTCTCGCTGTAGTGCGCGGCGTCGAACTGCGCGAGCGAGCGGATCGCGAACTTGAAGTTGCCGTCGGCGGTCGCGATCGTCGGGCGGGCGCTGCTCAGCGTCACCGTCGGCTGGGCGTTCACCTGATCGCGCACGATCTGCACGTTGGCGCCGCTGGCGGTCTTCAGGTCGAGGATCTGCTGCTCCAGCTCCTCGTTGCGTTGTTCCAGCGCGTCGAGGCGGGCCGAGAGCGCCAGCGCCTGTTCCTGGCTGATGCCCGCGCCTTGCGTGCTGGCGGTCGGGATCGCCTGGGCGAGCGCGGCCGGCGCGGCGCCGCACAGCAGGCCGGCCAGGATGGCAACCCGGACGGTCCGGCGAAATGGCGTAGCAGCAGGCATGGCTTGGTTCCTCGTTCCAGCGAGGTTGAAGCTATGCCGCTTATTCCTATCAGCGAAGTGGGATTAAGCTGAGCGGGTCCCCAGAAAATCTAAACGCTATTCCGCCGCCAGCAGGACCCGTCCGGCAGTGAACGAGGTCTTTTCCGCCAGCTCCGCCTTGGCCTGCTCGTACTCGACGCAGAGGCGGTCGACCAATTCGGCGGCGGAGGGGATGCTCTTCACCGCCCCGATGCCCTGGCCGCAGCCCCAGATGTCGCGCCAGGCCTTGGCCTTCTGGTTGCCGCCCGAGCCGAAGTTCATGGCCGAGGCGTCGGAGACCGGCAGGTTGGCCGGATCCAGACCGGCCGCCACGATCGAGGGCGTCAGGTAGTTGCCATGCACCCCGGTGAAGAGGTTGGTGTAGGTGATGTCCTCGCCGGTCGAGGCTACGATCATCGCCTGGTAGGCCGGATCGGCGTTGGCTTCCTTCGTGGCGATGAAGGCCGAGCCCACATAGGCCAGGTCCGCGCCCATCGCCTGGGCGCCCAGCACCGCGCGGCCGTGGGCGATGGAGCCCGACAGCGCGATCGGCCCGTCGAACCACTCCCGCAGCGACTGGATGAGGGCGAAGGGCGACAGGTGTCCCGCATGGCCCCCGGCGCCGGCGGCCACCGGGATCAGGCCGTCGGCGCCCTTCTCGATGGCCTTGCGGGCGAAACGGTCGTTGATCACGTCGTGCAGCACGATGCCGCCATAGGAATGCACCGCGCCGTTGACGTCCTCGCGCGCGCCCAGGGAGGTGATGACGATCGGCGCCTTCCACTTGGTGGTGGCCGCCACGTCGTGCTCCAGGCGGTCGGCGGATTTGTGGACGATGTGGTTCACCGCGTAGGGCGCGGACGGCATGTCCGGGTGGTCGCGGTCCCAGTCGGCCAGCTCCTCGGTGATCCGGTGCAGCCATTCGTCCAGCATCGCGGCCGGCCGTGCGTTCAGCGCCGGGAACGAGCCCACGATGCCCGCCTTGCACTGGGCGATCACCAGGTCCGGATTGGAGATGATGAACAGCGGGCTGCCGATCACCGGCAGGCGCAGGCGGTCACGCAGAACGGGCGGCAGGGCCATGGCTGGATCCTTGGGGTGGCGTTAAATTTACATCGTATATTCATAGGAATATGCCTGCAAATAGCCTGGCCGTCCAGGCCTGGGCCTCAGTCCTGCGCCGGGAAGACCGGGAACCGATCCATCGCTCGGACGATGTCGCAGCTGACGTCCTGCTCGCGCATGGACGCCACGGGCTCGCCGATCCCGCAATAGCCGCGCTTGAGGTCGTCGGGCCCGATGTCGGCCTCGCGGATGAACCGCGCGCCCTCGATGGGCTTCATCCGATCCAGCACGTGCTCCGGCACGCCGTCGCCCACGACGATCTCGCTGGCCCCGAGCTGGGCGCATTCCACCAACGCCGTCTCGACCGCGGCCAGCCGGGCCACATCGTCGTGATCCATACCGATCTGCGGCTTCAACTCATAGGCGTGGAGCCGCCGCAGGATCTGCCAGGCGTTCGACCAGTTCCGCGCGGCCGCCTGCAGCTTTGCCGCCACCGCCATCCGCTCGCACACGAAGGCCAGGATCGCACCGCCCACCGCCGCCCCGTCCGGCAGCGCCCCCGGATTGTACTGCCGCGCGTAGGACGCCATCAGCTCCAGCCCGCCGCGATACGCATCCCAGGATTCCATCGCCTCGCTGTTGCCGGTCTGGACATCCACGCCCTTGGAGACCGCCGTCGCCATGAGGTGCGGCTCTGGGCAGAACAGCACCGCCCCCCTGCCCAGCGCGTTCGCCAGCATGGCGAAGAAACTGTAGGCGAACTTCGGACTGGGACCCGCGATGCTCGGCATGGCGGAGCGCCGCATCACCCAGCACTCCGGGAAGACGTGGTTCTGGATCACGAAGGCCAGGCAGTTGCCGTACTGGCCGCTCTCGAACCGCCACTCGCCTTCGAAGTCGTAGAACTTGCCGATGACGGCGCCGCCCTCGGTTTCGTCCATCATGAGCCAGGGCGCCTGGATCATGACCAGGTCCGGATCGTCCTGCATCCGCTGGACGTAGGCCAGCAGCTGGTCGGCGATCATCAGGTCGTCGTCGGCGATGCTGACCACGAACTCGCCGCGCGCCTGATGCAGGGTTGTCAGGATGTTGGGATAGGCGCCGACGTTGCGACGCTGCCGGCTGACCCGCATCCGCGGATGGGCGCTCGCATAGCGCGCCAGGATCTCCGGCGTCTCATCGGTGGAGCAGTTGTCCGAGACCACCAGTTCGTAGTCGATCCCCGCCGCGTCGAGCGCTTCCAGGTGATGCGTCAGATACCGGTCCAGATAGCGGGCGCGGTTGTAGGTCGCCAGGCACAGGCTCAACGTCGGCGTGGTTGGCGAGCCCGGCATGGGCGAAGACTCCGGTACGGCGGATGAGTCGTCAACGCGCAGCCTACCGCCACGTGAACTTGACGAGAGCGGCTCCGGCGGCCCATCACGCCCCTATGTCCGATACGTCAGCCCTCGCCGCCGACTTCGCGCCCGCCAGCGAGGCCGATTGGCGCGCCCTGGTGGCCAAGACCCTGGGCGATGCGCCCTTCGAGAGCCTGGAGAAGGCCACGGTCGAGGGCCTCCCGATCGCGCCCCTCTACCCTCAGGCTCCGGCGGCGGCCATCGCGCCCCGCGCGCTCGACCCCGATCGCCACTGGGAAATCCGCACCCTCACCTCCCACCCCGACACCGCACGCGCCAACACCGAGGTGCTGCGTGACCTGGAGGGCGCCGCCGCCTCGGCGATCGTGCGCATCGACCCGACCGGCAAGGCGGGCGTCGCGGTGGGCTCGGCGGCGGACCTGGCCAAGGTGCTGAACGGCGTGATCCTGGAGTTCGCGCCGATGGCGCTGGACGCGGGTTTCCTCGGGCCCCAGGCCGCCGACTGGCTGGGCGCCGTCGCCAAGGCCTCGCCAAACGCCCTGCTGCGCTTCAACCTCGATCCCCTGAGCGCCTTCGCCGAAGCCGGCGCCAGCCCCGGACCGATCGAGGCGCACCTGATCTCCGCGGCCACGGTGGCGGCGCGCCTGGCCGACACCTATCCGCAGGCCCAGCTGTTCCTCGCCTCCGGCCGCGTCGTGCACGAAGCCGGCGGCGGCGAGGCGCTCGAGGTTGCGCTCGCCGCGGCGGCGGCCGTCGCCTACGCCAAGGCGCTGGTCCGCGCCGGCATGCCGATGGCCGACGCCTTCGCCCGGATCACGCTGGGCGTCAGCGCCGACGCCGACTACTTCGTGACCATCGCCAAGCTGCGCGCCGCCCGCGCCGTCTGGGCGCGGATCGCCGCCGCCTGCGGCGCCGAGGCCACCGCCCGCATCGAGGCCCGCTCTTCGCGCCGGATGCTCACCGCCAAGGACGCCTGGACCAACATGATCCGGCTCACCACCGCCGGCTTCGGGGCCGCGGTCGGCGGGGCTGACGCCGTCGTGCTGGGCAATTTCACCGACGCCCTCGGCCTGCCCACCGCCTTCGCGCGGCGCCAGAGCCGCAACGCCCAGCTGGTGCTGATGGAAGAGGCCCACATCGGCCGCGTCGCCGACCCGGCCGCCGGCTCCGGCTATGTCGAGGCGCTCACCGACGAGATCGCCCGCGCGGCCTGGACGCAGTTCCAGGCCATCGAGGCCGGCGGCGGCATCGTGGCCGCCCTCGCCTCGGGCCGGATCGCGGCCGAGGTCGCCGCCGCCATCGCCGCTCGGCCCGCGCCGAAGATCATCGGCGTCACCGCCTTCCCGCCCGCCAAGGAAGAGCCCGTCGAGGTCGAGATCGCCGCCGCGAAGGCCGTCACCGCCCCCTCGCCCCGCCTGCCCGGGCCGGACAGCGCCTGCCCGCCCCTCACGCCCATGCGCCTTTCGGAGGCGTTCGAATGAGCAATTTCCCCGACTTCTCCGCACTGCCCTTCGGCGCCCTGATCCAGGGCGCGACGCCCACGGGCGAAGCCTGGGACACGCCGGAAGGCATCGCGGTCCGCCCGGCCTACGGCCCCGCCGACACCGCTGGCCTCGACGCCATCGGCGGCTATCCCGGCGTCGCGCCGTTCCTGCGCGGCCCCTACCCGACCATGTATCTGACCAACCCGTGGACCATCCGCCAGTACGCGGGCTTCTCCACGGCCGAGGATTCCAACGCCTTCTATCGCCGCAACCTCGCCGCCGGTCAGATGGGCCTCTCCATCGCCTTCGATCTGGCCACCCACCGCGGGTACGACTCAGACCACCCGCGGGTGAAGGGCGACGTGGGCATGGCGGGCGTCGCCATCGATTCCATCTACGACATGCGCACGCTGTTCGACGGCATCCCGCTCGACAAGATGAGCGTCTCGATGACCATGAACGGGGCGGTGCTGCCGATCCTGGCGCTCTACGTCGTGGCCGGCGAGGAGCAGGGCGTGCCGCACGCCAAGCTCTCGGGCACCATCCAGAACGACATCCTGAAGGAGTTCCTGACCCGGAACACCTACATCTACCCGCCGACGCCCTCGATGCGGATCGTCTCGGACATCTTCGCCTACACCTCCAAGGAGATGCCGCGGTTCAACTCGATCTCGATCAGCGGCTATCACATGCAGGAAGCCGGCGCGACGCTCGACCTGGAGCTCGCCTACACCCTGGCCGACGGCATCGAATACATCCGCGCGGGGGTGGCCGCCGGCATGACGGTCGACCAGTTCGCGCCGCGCCTGTCGTTCTTCTGGTGCGCCGGCATGAACCCCTTCATGGAGATCGCCAAGCAGCGCGCCGCGCGCCTGCTATGGGCCAAGCTGGTGCGCGACGAGTTCGCCCCCAAGGACCTGCGCAGCATCTCGCTCCGCGCCCACACCCAGACGTCCGGCTGGAGCCTGGCGGCCCACGACGTGTTCAACAACGTCACCCGCACCGTCGTCGAGGCCATGGGCGCGACCGGCGGCCAGACCCAGAGCCTGCACACGAACTCCCTGGACGAAGCTCTTGCTTTGCCGACGGATTTCTCCGCACGGATCGCGCGTAACACCCAGCTCTTCCTGCAGGCCGAGAGCGGCCAGAACCGCGTCATCGACCCCTGGGGCGGCAGCTACTACGTCGAGCGCCTGACCGCCGACCTCGCCGCCCGCGCGCTCACCCACATCGCCGAGGTCGAGGCGCTGGGCGGCATGGCCAAGGCGATCGAGAACGGCCTGCCCAAGCGCCGCATCGAGGAGGCCTCGGCCCGCACCCAGGCGCGGATCGACGCCGGCATCCAGAGCGTGGTGGGCGTCAACCGCTACCGCCCCGACACGGCCGACGAGATCCCGATGCTCAAGGTGGACAACACCGCCGTGCGCGAACAGCAGCTCGCCAAGCTGACGCGCCTGAAGGCCGAGCGCGATCCGGTCGCGACCGCCGCGGCGCTCGAGGCGCTGACCAACGGCGCGGCCGGTGGCGGCAACCTGCTGGAGCTCTCGGTCAACGCCGCACGGGCCAAGGCGACCGTCGGCGAGATCTCCGACGCCCTGGAGACGGTGTTCAACCGCCACCAGGCCCACGCCAACGCGGTCTCGGGCGTCTATCTCCGCGAGTCAGGGGTCACCACCGAGGCCGCCCGCGCTCAGGCCATGGCCATCGCCTTCACCCAGGCGGACGGCAGGAAGCCCCGCATCCTGGTCGCCAAGATGGGCCAGGACGGCCATGACCGCGGTCAGAAGGTGATCGCCTCGGGCTTCGCCGACCTCGGCTTCGAGGTGGAGATCGGCGACCTCTTCCAGACCCCCGCCGAGGCCGCCGCCCAGGCCGTCGCGGACGGGGTGCATGTGGTGGGGGCGAGTTCGCTCGCCGCCGGCCACCTGACGCTGGTGCCGGACCTCAAGGCCGAGCTCGAAAAGCTGGGCCGCTCGGACATCATGGTGGTGGTCGGCGGCGTCATCCCGCCCGAGGACTTCGCCGCGCTGAAGGACATGGGCGTGGCGGCGATCTTCACCCCCGGCACGACCGTCCCGGAGGCCGCGATCACGGTCATCGAGCGCCTGAACGAACTGCTTGGCTACGCCCAGGAACAGGCGGCGCAGTAAACCGGCGCCTTCCCGCAAGGCGACGTCCTTTTCCTGGCGGCCCACGCGCCGCCCCGGATGCCTAACCGGGCAATTCGTCGCTGATCACCTTGAAGCCGGCCAGGATGTTGGGGCCGAAGCTGGTGACGATGGCCGCGTCGGTGGCGTCGCGGCCGCGGGCCATCAGGATGCGGCCGATGCGCGGGCGGTTGTGGCGCGCGTCCAGCACGTGCCAGCGGTCGCCCAGATAGACCTCGAACCAGGCGCTGAAGTCCATCTCGCCCACGATCGGAATGCCGATGTCGCCCATGTAGCCGGTGCAGTAGCGCGCCGGGATGTTCATGCAGCGGCAGAGCGTGATCGCCAGGTGCGCATAGTCGCGGCAGACGCCGAAGCCCTCCTCGTGCGCCTCGAACGCGGTCTTGGTCGGCCGCGCGTGCTCGTAGCCAAAGGTGATCCGCTGGTTGGCGTATTCGACGATCGCCTGGGCGCGGCCCCAGCCCGGCGGGATGTCGCCGAACAGCTTCCAGGCCAGGTCGCTCAGGTGCTCGGTCTCGCAGTAGCGGCTGGCCAGCAGGAAGACGATCGCCTCGTGCGGCAGGTCCTCGACCGGGTGCTGGATCGCGTCGGGCGCCACCGGATCGGGCAGGCCGGAATCGCGCACCACGAAGTCGGCGCTCAGCACCGTGCGGCCGGGCGGGCAGACGATCCGGCTGCAGAGATTGCCGAAGCCGTCATGGTACTGGGCGACCGCGATCTGCGGGTCGGTCCGGATCACGTCCGGCGTCTCAAGGTCCTGGTAGCGCGAGGCGTGGACGTTCAGCAGCAGCAGCATCGGCGTCGGCTGCGGACACTCGTAGGTGATCTCGTAGCCGGCTCGTATGCGCATGGGGTCCCCGCGTTGCTATCGTCCCTGCGCAACTCTCTTGAACGGAGCCGGTTGCGCGGCAGCCTCGTCTTCGACCGAAACCGCGACGCTCACGTCCATGCCCAGATAATCCGAGGAAAGGCCAGACCAGGTTCCGTGCAGCGGCACGGCCTGGCGCGGATCGCGGGTGATGGCGACCCGGACGAGGTCGGCGTTGCCGACGATGCCGTTGGTGGGGTCGAACTCCACCCAGCCACAGACCGGCAGATATACACGAACCCAGGCGTGAGTGTGGCCCCCGCCGGCGCGGCCGGCCTTCTGCGACGACGAATAGACATAGCCCGACACGAAACGCGCCGCGAAGCCCAGGCTGCGCACCGCCTCGATCATCAGCATGGCGAAGTCGCGGCAGCTGCCGGTGCGCAGCGCCAGGGTCTCCAGCGGCGCCTGCGGCTCGCCGGAGAGCCGCGCGCCATAGGCGAACTCGCGGTGGATCGCGTGGGTCATGTCGCTCAGGAGCGTGCGCAGGCTGGTCCTGCCCAGGGGCCGCACGAAACGACGGGCCCAGGCCTCGACCTCGCCGGTCGGGTCCGGATGCAGCCGCTCCATCGAGCGCGCCAGGTCCGGCAGGTCCTCGGGGCTGTAGGCGAACGGCAAGGTGGCGCTGTAGGCGTCCTCGCCGTCGAGGCCGGCGAAGGCCGGTTGCGGCGTGTGCTCCAGCCGCACATTGCTCTCGAAGGTCAGGGTGTCGGAGCGTCCCTGGAAGCGGGCGATGCCCACGCAGTTGCCGAACACGTCATGCACCGAATGCATCACGCTGGGATCGGGCGAGATGGTCAGCTCGGCGGACAGCAGCCGCTGGTCATAGCTCTCCAGGGGCCTCAGCATCATGCGATGCTCGCCGAACGCCACCGGGTTGCGGTAGCGGTAGGTGGTCAGGTGCCGGATGGAGACGATGGGCATTGGTTGAGGTTGGTGGCGATTCCGGGTTCGGGTCTACGCGGCTCCTTGCCGCTGACGAGGCGTCGCCGTGGATTGCTTTGAATCCGGGCGCCGCATCGCCGTTTCTGCTGCTGGGCGATCATGCCGGGCGATTCGTACCGTCAGGGTTAACGGACCTTGGAGTCCCCGCGCCTGAGCTGAAACGCCACATCGCCTGGGATATCGGGATCGCCGACCTGGGCGCCTTCCTCTCCGAGCGCCTCGGCGCCACCTTCATCCGCCAGCGCTATTCGCGCCTGGTCATCGACTGCAACCGCGACGCGGGCCGCGCGGATGCGATCCCCGGGATCAGCGACGGCGTGGTGATCCCGGGCAACGCCAAGCTCTCGCCCGCCCAACGCCAGGCCCGCGTCGACGAGATCGCCGCTCCCTACCACGCCGCCATCGCGGCCGAACTGGACGCCCGCGCCGCCCGCGGCCTGCCGACGATCCTGGTTTCGCTGCACTCGTTCACCCCGACCATGAACGGCTTTGCGCGGCCCTGGCGGTTCGGCGTGCTGCACGCCGGGGACTCCGCCTTCTCCCGCGCCGCGCTGGCGGTCCTGCAGGCCGAGGTCGGCGCCGACCTCGTGGGCGACAACCAGCCCTACCGGATGGACGAGGTCGACTTCACCGTGCCCTTCCACTGCCGCCCGCGCGGCCTCGACTATCTGGAGCTCGAGACCCGCCAGGACCTGCTCGCCGATGCGCCGGGCGCCCGTCAGGTCGCCGACCTGCTGGCCGGGCTGCTGCCCAGGGCGCTCGCGCCCTGATCGCCGCTGGAACAGCCGCGCGCGCCAGGGGTTTCCCATTCTCCGTGAGGAGCCCCCACATGTTCATTCTGCCCAAGCTGCCGTTCGCCTATGCCGCGCTGGAACCCGCCCTGTCGGCCGACACGCTGCACACCCACCACGACAAGCATCACCGCACCTATGTCGAGAAGACCAATGAGCTCGCCGCCAAGGCCGGGCTGGAGAACCGCGCCCTGGAGGAGGTCGTGCGCGAGGCCCAGCGCAAGGGCGACGCCAAGCTCTTCCACAACGCCGCCCAGGCCTGGAACCACGCCTTCTTCTGGGAGAGCATGACGCCCAAGGCGCCCGCGCCGTCCGAAGCGCTGAAGGCCGGGATCGCCAAGGCGTTCGGCGGCTTCGACGCTTTCCGCGAAAAGTTCGTCACCGAGGGCTTCGAGCACTTCGGCTCGGGCTGGGTCTGGCTGGTGACCGGCTCGGAAGGCCTGAAGGTGATCTCCACCCACGACGCCGACGACACCCTGATCCGCGACGGCCTCTTCCCGCTCCTGGTCTGCGACCTTTGGGAGCACGCCTACTACCTGGACTACAAGAACGACCGCAAAGAGTTCCTCAAGCGCTGGCTGGGCGAGGTCGCCAACTGGGCGTTCGTCGAGCGCCAGCTGGCCGCCTCCGACGGCCAGGGCGAAGGCTTCCGCTACCCGGCCGGCGTGCCCAACGAGCAGGCCGCCAACGACCGGAGCGAGATCCGGCCGCAAGCCTAGGGCGGATCGACATTCAGCTCGTGTTGCGAGCGCCTGCTCGCCCCCTTCCTCCTCGATGGAGGAAGGGTCGGGGATGGTGGTGCGCGCAGGGCGATGAGGGGAAGAGCGGCTTTGGGCGTCGGCGCCCGCCTGCGCCCCCTGCCGCACCGCAGCAGCCACCCCCCCAAACCCTCCTCCATCGAGGAGGAGGGCTCATAAATTCAAGGCGTTGTGAACATTGCGGAACTGCCGGGACATCCTGGCCGCTCAAAGATTGAATGCCGATTCAGCCTAGGCCGCGCTCTCCAACGACAGCAGGGGCCTGATGGACTCCCTAGCCGGCGCCCCATCGGCGCTGCGGGTTGGTGGGGGCCCCGGGACTCGAACCCGGACGGATTGCTCCGAGCGATTTTAAGTCGCTTGCGTCTACCGGTTCCGCCAGGCCCCCGCGCCCGCCAAGGCTTACCGGCAAAGGGATTTCCGGTCGAGGGCGTCCGGGTCCGCTCAGGGATTCAGATAGCCCATGCTCGGGCGGGCGGCGGGGCGGCGCAGGTCGTCGTTGGCGGTGCGGATCGGCTTGCGGATCTCGCCGCCCAGCCGGCGCCAGACCGCCTTGAAGAGCTCTGTGACCTCGGCGGCGGCGGCCCCGTCCTTGTCGATCTCCAGCACCGAGCGGGCGTGGGCGAAGGCGGTCTGGTAGATCATCCGCGAACGCAGCGCGACCGGGGTCACCGGCAGGCCCGCGAACCGCAGGGCCTCGAAGGCCTTGACCACCGCCGGCGGCTCGACGCCGTTGCGGGCCGGCGCGCACTGGTTCAGCACGATCATCCCCTCGCGGCCCAGCCGCTGGATGATCGCCACCGAGCGCACCGCCGCGGCCAGGTCGAGATAGGTGGGGCGCGACACCGCCAGGCAGAGGTCGGCGACCTTCACCGCCTCGGCGACGTCGGCCTCCGGCGCGGCCGGGGTGTCGATGATCAGCAGGTCCGCGCCTGCCCGGCGCGACGCCTCGGTGAGCGCGAAGAGCTTGGACGCCGCGGTCTCGAAGATCAGGCCGGCGGCGTCCTTGCGGTCCCGCAGGACCTCGGAGGCCGAGCGCAAGGGGTCGGCGTCGGCCAGCACGGCCTTCACGCCCATGGCGCGCGCGGCCAGGGTCAGGTTGACCGCGACCGTCGTCTTGCCGGCCCCGCCCTTGCGGGACATCACCGTCAGCGTCTTCACCGTGGCCCCCCATCGGTCGCCGGCACCCGCAAGGATGCTTGATCCACCGATAGTGCACAGACTTATCCACAGGTGTGAAGAGGGGCGTTGCGCCGCCGCCCAGGGACGGGCCGCACCGGCCGCGGGGCCAATCGCGCCGTCATCCGGCGTCGACTTCACCCACCTGCTCGACCCCGGCGGCCTTCAGCGCGGCGATCAGCTCATCCACCGTGCTCGCCAGCTCCGCCGGATCGCGCCCGCGCAGCACCAGGTTCGAGCCATAGCCCTCGGGCCCGAAGAACGGATAGCTGCCCAGCGACATCGCCGGATGGGCCTTGGCCACCGCCTCCAGGGGCGCGGCGATCACGCCCTCGCCCGAGCCCTCCACCCGCACCGTGCGCGACACCGTCACCACCCCGCCCCGCAGGCGCGGGCCCACGTCCTCCAGCATGCCGCGCATGATCGCGGGCACGCCGGCCAGCACGAAGACGTTGCCGATGTTGAACCCCGGCGGCCCCGAGACCGGATTGCGCACCAGCACGCCGCCCTGCGGCACCCGCGCCATCCGTCGCCGCGCCGCGTTCAGCTCCATCCCCGGCCGCGCCTGCATGAGCGCGATGATCTCCGGGTGCTCATAGAGCTCCACCCCGAAGGCCGCGGCCACCGCATCGGCGGTGATGTCGTCGTGCGTCGGCCCGATGCCGCCGGTGGTGACCACATAGTCATAGCGCGCCCTGAGTGCGTTCAGCGCCGCGACGATCTCCTCCATCACATCCGGCACCGTCCGCGCCTCCGCTAGGTCGATCCCAAGGACGCCGAGATAGCGGGCGATGTCGCGCAGGTTGGTGTCCTGCGTCCGCCCCGACAGGATCTCGTCCCCGATGATCAGGACGGCGGCGGTGACGGGTTGGTTCGATACCTCAGTCATCCGTCCGCTGCCTCTGCCCGCGTTCCGCCAGCCATTCTTCTAGAATGCCGCAGAGTCTTTAGCCTACGCCCAGATTGGAGCCACGGCTTTCGGATGGGTCAAGCCGCCTATCCCCCCTCAAGGTGTCATCCCGGAATGGGCGCAGCCCGTATCCGGGACCCATAGACACCCCCCGTCCAGAACCGTCCGCAGCGGCGCCGCGGCGCCCCTCATGGCGCCTCGGTGTCTATGGGTCCCGGATAGCCGCTCACGCGTCTTCCGGGATGACAGTCTGGAATGTGGTCGCCGCCAAGACCGCTCGGCGCACACGCCCTCGCCAGAGTTCCGACAGCCATTCTTCTAGAATGCTGGAAAGCCTTTAGCCCATGGTCAGATTGGAGCTGCGGCTTTCGGGCGGGTCAAGGACCGGCCTGCGGCCGGCCGCGCCGCGGCGAGCGCTGCGCGCTCGTCCTTGAGCCGAGCGCAAGCCGTAGCAAACTCGCCCCCATGGACTTAAGGGCCGGTCTGATCGAGCTCGCCGACGGGCCCCTGCGATGCGGGTGCATTTCCCTGGAACAAGCTTGACCTTCACCGAGCTTTCATAGGTCCTCGCCCTGCCTTGGGAGGGCAAGAAATGCGAAGCTTGATCAGATTCAGCGCCGGAATATTCGTCCTTACTGGGCTGCTTATTCTCGTTATGTCAGCGACTGCGACTTACGGAATCGTGAGTCAAAAAGGTATTCCGTCAGGTGCCGAAATCATCATCCTGCTCATTCCGCTTGTCGGTGTCATTTGGGCTGCGAGCATCGTCCTGATCGGCGGTGCGACCTATGTCCTTACATCGATCGATGCGCGGCTGGAGTATGCTCTGAAACGCGAGTTCTTCACCACGCCGGCCGCGTAGAGCCCATGAACTTCCCCTCCGCCCTCGACCGCGGCGTCCTGGTCGCCCGCTACAAGCGCTTCTTCGCCGACGTGGTGCTGGACGATGGGCGCGAAATCACCGCCCACTGCCCGAACCCCGGCGCCATGCTGGGGCTGAACACGCCGGGTCTGCCGGCCTGGGTGTCCCGCTCCGACGACCCCAAG
>Ga0307517_10007071_pt1 | contig 16456 bp, 14 predicted proteins | sample 23_EM_MG_FD_194515 | JGI IMG/M metagenome (GOLD analysis project Ga0307517, IMG submission 194515) | Populus trichocarpa ectomycorrhiza microbial communities from riparian zone in the Pacific Northwest, United States - 23_EM | ecosystem: Host-associated > Plants > Roots > Unclassified | place... | reverse complement strand
TATATATATATATATATATAGTATTTTTTTTCAAAATTATTAAACTAGGAATAGGAACTGATTGAATGGTTGAATCACACTCACAAGTTAAATGGATTAACCAAATTAATTCAAATTAATTTTAAAAATATATTATTTTAAAAAAAATTAAAAATACAAAAATAAATCGGGTTGAGATTTTTACTTTATAAAACCGTTAATTTAAAATGATATTTTATATATATAAAAAAAAAGATAAATTAAGATTTTTGTTAGGTATTGTAAATTAATCAATTAACTTACAGAGTTAACTTTCTTCTTATTTAATATAAAACTTAATTTAAACTAAATTCTAGAATTAATAATCACCAAGTTAATTTTTCGAGTCCAACCAAGTTTGCTTTTTAATATTTGTAAGAGAGGCACCAAGTTAATTTTTCGAGTCCAACCAAGTTTGCTTTTTAATATTTGTAACAGAGGTTTTTACAAGAAACTTTCGATGTCACCCCTCTCTAAAAAAACCCAAACCAATTAACAGAATAATATCACGTTCAAGGCCCATCATGTTTTCAAAAATTAGTATTAATTGGACAAGGGCCGGGAGAACACAGGCGTAGGCCTGAGCGAACCGCCAACCTACGACACGGGCCTTTTATAGCCCATTTACCCAGTCCAGGTAAGTAAATCCCTTGGCCCAGCTTTATATTCTCTCCTTCATCTCCACTCTTGAGCAAGGTTGGATTGATGAAGGGATTCTTGGGATCTTTATGTGTAAGTTTAAGTCTTGTGTTTTTTATTTGATTTCTTACTTTTTTGGTTTTCATAATTTGATGGAGATGATGATGATGAGGTGGGTTTGGATTGCAGAGGCTTGGAGGTATTAGAGGCTACTCAGGGACGTTTAAGAGATCACAGTTGCGGCTTGAAGGGGTTAAGGATGTTATTGCTGTTGCTTCTGGTAAAGGTGGCGTTGGAAAATCCACCACTGCTGGTATTTGTTTTTGGTTTCCATCTTTTTTTTCATGTTTTTCCTACTTTCTAGTCTTGGGGGACTTGAGTTGAAAGCGTTTGTTTCATTTGGAGCTTTTAAACAAGTTTTTTTTTCATGATTCTTGTTAAAAAGAAGTCTTTTTTTGTGTTGTCAGACTAATATGGAGAAGATACGTGTTGGGATTTGGGGCAGGTGATAAATGTTTGCATGAAGGAGAAATTTCATTTCTTTTTGTCAGTTTTGCTGAGCTGATGAGGCAATTTGGTGGTTACATAATGTTCCAACTTCTGGGTCAATGATTGTGTGCTAATTTTTGTGAAATGACTACTTCATTAGTTTTCATTTCGAAATATTTGCTTTTTATGTGATGTTTTAAAGAGTAGTGGAAGGTGGAAACTAACTTCAAATTGTGAGTTGTGCGACTAGAGATCGGTTTCTTTGAATTTAAATGCGATTACCGTGTTATATGCCTTGTCTTTATACATATGATTAAATGCTGATTGATTGGATTCATTTAAGCATCTGGTGGATCTGCAGTTAATTTGGCAGTTGCACTTGCTAAGAATTGCCAACTAAAGGTGGGCCTGCTTGATGCTGATGTTTATGGACCATCTGTTCCTATGATGATGAAGATTGACAGGAAGCCAGATATTACTGAAGGTAATGCTTTAATTTTCTAATGTGTTCAAGAAGGTACGTTGTCAATTTATGGTAGCAGTTTATATGGATATCAATAAGTTGATCTTGTAAGTGTAATAGCAAGGGGTTTGAGATAGTAAGAAGTTGTTCCTGAGCTATTTTAAGATTGTTTCCTAACTTTAGTCGATTTCATACTTCAGCGTTCTCATTTCTCATTTTCACTATTGAATTATGTACTGTGCTTTGTACCTTGCTTAATGTGTATTTTGAAAACATACTGAAATACACGAGCAAGTGAATTTATCCTGCAAGTCATCTTTGATCCTCCCTCCTCTCACTCTCGTTCTTCATGCATGGCAGATGCAAATGTCAGAGAATGAGTTCTTGTTCTTTTAATTTCTTTTACTTCAGTATTCTTCAGCATTGCTAGAAGTTGTGTGAATTTAACATCTAGTGGGAACTTGAGGTCATACAAGATCACACCCAAACACATGTAAGAGAGGAACATAACTTTCCTTCTCGCTCACTCTTGCAGATAAAAAGATGATTCCAATTGAGAACTATGGAGTTAAGTGCATGTCAATGGGATTTCTTGTTGAGAAGGATGCCCCTATTGTATGGAGAGGTCCCATGGTACGGTAGTCTGTTAGATATTTCCTTCATTAGGTTAATTCATCTTTCAGATGGGATGCGATCTACATTAAGTGATCTTATGAACAACTTAAACAAAATTTCAACAATTTGTTGTTAATTAATGTAAAGATGATATTTTCCCTTTTCTTTTAGTGCAGGTGATGAGTGCTCTTGCCAAAATGACTAGGGGAGTTGATTGGGGAAATCTTGACATTCTTGTGGTGGATATGCCCCCTGGCACTGGCGATGCACAACTAACCATGACTCAAAATCTGCAGCTCTCTGGTGAGCAAAGCTTTTTTCAATTAGCCAAGGGAAAAAAGAAGCAATGCTCTCCATTTCCAGTTTAGGTTTCTTTAAAGTAGTTGTGCTGATTTAATTATCTAATTGATGACTGCCATTATGCTGACACTGTGACCATTATATTGAAAATGATTTAGCTGAATATTTCATTTGGCTTTTTTCTCATTATATTGTTGTGGAAATATATTGGTTTCATTCCAACTATTCCATAAGCAGTAAAACCTTTGCCTTGATAATTAAGTGCAAAAATTGTGATGATCTCCATGTGCTTTTGTTGATTCATTCAACCTGTTTTCCACATGTTATATAACACCCTATATCCAAGTAGGGGCCAAAAAAGAAAGCTTTTCTTATTTTATTGTCAACAAGTGACTCTGATTTGGTAACATATATTCTGCTTGTACAGGTGCATTGATTGTTTCAACTCCACAAGATATTGCTTTGATGGATGCACGTCGAGGAGCTAATATGTTCTCTAAAGTTGATGTTCCTGTATGATCATTTCTTTTGCTAAAATCTGAAGATGTCATTTCATTCAGCAACTAGTGAAAAAAATCAGTAAATTGGCTTAGATAATGGAGAATTATGGGATGGTGCATAAAAGCTGATTATGATCGGTGCCATGAGAGTTTTGGTTATAAATCACAATGGTTACAACAGACAATGCATTTATAAGTTTTGGGGCTCAATATGCATGTGAAACATGCTAGCATCCGTTGGTGGATGGATATGTTTCTCTTGCATGCATGTGCTGTCCCTAAACTGAAAGCAAGTGCATCTGTTACTTGCCATGGAGGGATATGGGATTTATATTCTATTGTTTGTCATCTTCTATAGTAAAGGAAATAAAACCTGCTTTAAATAATCTATTTATAAGTATTCTAATGACGTTTACAGATTTTGGGATTTGTAGAGAACATGAGTTTCTTCAAATGCCCACATTGTGGTGAGCCTTCATTCATTTTTGGGAAAGAAGGAACTAGAAATGCAGCTGCTTCAATGGGTTACAAATTAATCGGTGAGGTATGCCAATTTTTTTTATAAAAAAAAACAGCTTAAAGTGTCCTTGAGGTGCTGGACCTTGGTTCAGTATTTTTGGAAAACGAGGAATTCTGATATTCTTTTTGTCTTAGTCTTCTTGTTGCATCTTCGGCACATTCCAAGCTGTCTTATGTTTTGATTTACTTTGGACATGATGAACGCAACCTTTTGATGGCTCTACTTAATTTGTAACTAGCAATTACTTTCATTGACATTATGATTTTTCAGATACCATTGGAAGTAGACATTAGAAAAGGTTCCGATGAAGGTGTCCCTGTTGTAATTTCAGCACCTGATTCTGTGATCTCCAAAGCATATGGTGATACAGCACAAAATGTTGTCAGCAAACTTGAGGAATTGGCGAAGGAACAAACTCTCCACCCAGAGATTAATCTGTAAAAACTTTGCTAGAAGAACAATTTTCCTCCCCTCCCTTGACAACGATCTTGTAGCCATCGATTACTTGTTCATGATTTTCCAATTTCCTTAGCTGCTATAGCATGCCAATTTTAACATCTCTTGTCCTTTTCGTCGTTTGAATAAGTTAATGTATTTTAGGATTAGGGCATATGAAAAGTTGAGAGCAATTTGCTCCAGATCTCAGCCAGTGACTCTGTTCTCTCTCGAGATTATTTAACTACACTACAAGTGTGTGGAACAATGGGGGTATGTGTTGGTCTTTCCTGACATCATTTCCAGTCTAGCCACCATATGGACATTGATTTTAATTTTTCTTGAAGTTATAGCACTAATATAAGATTTCATTTATTCTTGAATGGTCACAAAAAGGGAATCCTGCTGCTACAGTGACTTACTGGTGACTTCATTTTTAGGTTACAGATAAGTATTTGAAACACTTTTGTTCACATAACTCAATTAATTCTTACCGAAGTCATCATAGGAGGAAAAACCTTTTCAAAATTGCAAAAACCCACATAGGTTTTGAAGGAAAAACTTGTAGCTCAAGGCATCATACTGGTAGCCCGGTAGTCTTTCTGCAATTAGGATGAGCATATCATGTGTTTGTACCTTTGCTTACAAGAGATTGATTTGTGGTGCTGAGCTTAATTATTGCAACTCAGGATTGTTTTGGAATATCTCTTGGGGATTTGCAACTTGGTCTTTGCTACTTTAGAATCACCTTTTAACAGCATGTATTCTCATCCAGAGAGAGAGGAAACTAGAATGTGAATCTAGCTTGTCTGCTAGCTTTTAACTGGATTTTTACTTGAAAATATATTAAAATTATTTTTTATTTTTTAAAAATTATTTTTGATGTTAGCGCATCAAAGTGATCATAAAACACTAAAAAATATTAATTTAAAACAAAAAAATAAAAAATATTTAATTTTTTAAAAAATATTTTTGAAATGCAAAAACAAATAGAATTTACCTAGAAATTTGCAGGGTTCTTTCCTGTGAGGCAAGTATATTTCATTTAATTACAAATTACAATTTACAATATAATATAGTGAGTTGGGATAGGTTTAGAAATGAAAATTCGCCCACAATAATTAAATCATGAGATTCCAATGCCATGACTACAAGACTTCTTGACTTTCAAAATGACCTAATTCACCTATTGGAATTCAATGGATATATTTTGTTATTTGGGATCCAGTAATCGCATCCCCCACTTCTGCTTTGTTCACATTCTTCTTGGCCAAGCTACTAGCAAATCATCCATGACTATTGCATTCACAGAATTTTCTTTTTCTTACAGCCTCTTTTTTATTCAGATACGAGATGATATATAGTATGAAAATAAATCTAAGTTAGCAAGGATAAAACCCGAAATATTAAAGCTCTATTTTTTTTATTTTAAAAATGTTTTAAAAAAATTTAATTTTTTTTTATTTTTTTATTTACTTCAAATTAATATATTTTGATATTTTTATATTATTTTGATGTGTTGATATTAAAAATAATTTTTTTAAAAAATATATTATTTTAATATATTTTTGAGTAAAAAAGCATTTTAAAAAATAATGTAACAAGTAGGGTGAAAGAGATTTATCCTAATTTTAAGTGTTGGAATATTAAAAAAGGAATAAAAAAAAATTATTCGTGTTTACAATATTAAAATATATAATTAAAAACAGTAAAGCTTCTATCATGCATGCACATGAATGAAGGATAATCAATGGAGCTATTTTTTCTCTAATTTCTCCTTATTAATGAATTCGAAATATTAAAAATGAAACCTTGCAAGGGAAAGGAAATTAAGGAAAGAAAATCCAAAGAACCAAAAGTTGATCGTCAAAGATTCCTAGACAACAGCACTTCGAAAAAAGGTTGCAGTCTCCACTTGAACACTCTCGACAACAACAAGAGTAGATCAAAAAAACAAAAAACATCCTTAAATATTAACACATTCCTCTCAATTTCCTTCCATTCTTCTTCTTTCCTCTCAATCTCCTTCCACCCCTGAATGCATCACTGCACTGTAACCCTCGAATCTCCACTCCCTTACCATGCACCCTCTTCTCACCCGATCTTCTCTCCCCCTCTTCACCCTAGACATTTTATCCTCCCTTTTTCCCCTCCAAACACTGGAGGACTCCATCACCACCACCACTCCGTTTTCACCTGCAAAGGAATCCAACTTTCCGTCCCCAGTCATGGTTCGGCCTCGCTTGTCCCTTTTAACGGTAACGGTGCTGCTATTCATGACTGGAAATTAAGGAGTGTTGGTCTGAAAAGTATTGATGTTGCCACTCTGGGAAATCTGTGTGTTGATATTGTTCTTAATGTTCCAAAATTGCCCCCTCGTTCTCGTGAGGCTCGTTTTGCTTATATGCAAGAGCTGTCCAAGTCTCCACCTGATAGGGTACCGTTTGCTCTTCTTTTAGCTAATTTTAATTACTTAATTTTTGGATTCAGTCAGTGCCCAGTATAAATTCCATTGGAAAACATAAAGTTTGAGTATCGTATTAGTAGCTTTTAATTTGTTTCCTTGTTGATTAATATGGTTTTTGCAGAATATATTTTGATTATTATATGCTGAAAGGAATGAGGTTTAGTTCCTTTTATCTATATTAGCTTTTCATTTGTTTTTTGATTGATTCTTATGTGATTTTTGCAAGTTGAGGTAATGATGTTAGTATTTAATATGAGGAAATGATTTGCATCCAAATAATAACAACAAGGAAAAGAAATAAAGTTTGAGTCTTTCATTAAGTAACCCATTTGTTTATGTTTGCTGTTGATTTGGTTTAGGGTTGATTAATGTTACTTTTGGAAAATAAATTAGCATTTAACTCGTTATCTTAAGAATGACATGGGAAAGCAATTGCATTAGTGACCCATTTGTCTATATTGGTTGTAGTTTGTTCTTAAAAGTGATTTCTTTTGCAAGTAGAAATACTGGGAAGCTGGCGGTAACTGCAATATGGCTATAGCAGCTGCAAGATTGGGACTTCATTGCGCCACGATTGGTCATGTGGGTGATGAAATATATGGGCAGTTTTTGCTAGATGTGCTTCGCGAGGAGAGGATTAGCATGGTTGGTATGAGTGAAGATGATGATATTGTTGATAGTTCTAGTGCCTCGTATGAGACCCTTTTGTGCTGGGTTCTTGTTGACCCTTTGCAAAGACATGGATTTTGTAGGTAAAAGCTTTCCTGGCTGTGCATAATTAGATTGCTATTTTTATTCAAAAAAAGAATACATTGCTATCATCCTTTTGTGCTCAACAGGATATCTTTGTGTCGCTTTTGTTGTTTTCAGTCGAGCAGATTTCTCTAAGGAGCCTGCTTTTAGCTGGATGAGTAAATTATCAGGAGAAGTAAAGGTGGCTATTAAGCAGTCAAAGATCCTGTTCTGCAATGGTTTTGGCTTTGATGAGCTCTCCCCAGGTCTGATAATGTTAGCTCTAGATTATGCCGTTGACGTTGGGACATCTATTTTCTTTGATCCCGGACCCCGTGGAAAGAGTCTTATGACTGGTTCACCTGAAGAACGACAAGCACTTCGCCATTTCTTGAAGATGAGCGATGTTCTTCTTCTAACATCCGATGAGGTTTGACCAAGAATCTTCTTAATTTGAATGTCTCAAGATTAGCTTCAGTTCTCAGCAAAACACAATCACTTTAATCTCCTATCGCAAGGTCAAAACTAATCCACTATTGAAAACAATTCCAAAATTCAGATTATCCAAAGTAAAAATATTAATAATAATAACAACAACATAAGATCAGATTTGCTTGTGAGGTTGTTTATGTCCCATATATTGGCACATGTGTATACCTATAGTCTTACAAAATAATAGAAAAGTTTGAGCATGCATGGAATGGTTGGTAAAACAAATTTTTAGAATCCTCTATTTGATGTAAAACATTTAACTAAATTTGAAAAGTTGTATGGAGAGTTGTGGATGAGCTAGTCTGGATCATGCAATGAAACTAACGTCAATATGTAAATTATTATTTCTCAACAAATAAGAATTTTCATAGTGCAAACTGATTGTTAAATGAACTAGTTCTATTAAGCACTTTCCATTCTTCCCTAGAAGTGTTTGAACGTCTATATATATATGCTAACATAGAACCTTACTGCAAGATTTTCATCTATAACTGTTGCCTTGTTCTTTGGATATGATGTCAACTACAGATTGTTGTTGCATACTTCTATAGAACCAATAAGTACTGAAATCGTACATGGCTCAGGAATGCTTGTTCATGGATACACAGCATGACTAAAATGCTCAAAACTCATCCAACCTAAGAGCATCCTTTGTGTGTTTTAGCCACGAATTAGAATATCAGTTTTAGATTTCTCCTTAACCATTATACGCTTGAGTTCTTTCCTTTTTGGTTAATCTTGGAGCTTTTTATGACTGTTGCAGGTAGTTTTGTACGCCTTTGCCTTTAGACCATTTAACTCCTCTTCCATTTGTGCTTTGAGCTTGCATTCTTTAAGCAGTTTACTTGCTGCAGTTCTGATTTAGTTCAGTTACATTAATTATATGCCAGGCTGAGTCATTGACTGGCATAGGAAACCCAATACTAGCAGGGAAAGAATTGCTTAAAAACGGGATACGCACGAAATGGGTGATTGTTAAGATGGGTTCAAAGGGCTCAATTCTAGTCACCATGTCCAGTATATCCTGTGCACTTGCATTCAAGGTATGATATTTCTTTGATTTTCAGAGTCGTTTGACTCTGCAATCTTATTGTATATCCTTGAAACCTTGCATCTTATTCTCCCATAGAATGCCTTAGTTTTAGGATGTTTTTATTACATCTTATTTGAATGTGTTCATCGTTAATTTAAGCCATGCACTGCCTCATTAACTGGACATTGCTGAATCCTTATAGCTGTCAAAACCTGAGAGGATGCAAAAACCAAGAGCATGCCATGTAGTGAACATTCTTTTATACTAATCATCTTTAACCATGTGAGTTTTGCTTTTCTACACCCATATAGCTTGAAAAGTGGAAAGTAAAATCTTGATCTATATCTTGAGTGGATAGTCCAATATTTCATGTTAGTGTAACTCTTATTTCCATTGCATGTCCTGAAAAATGGAAAGTAAGATTTTGATTAGTTTTCTAAAATGTGATCAGGTGAATGTCATTGACACTGTTGGATGTGGAGATAGTTTTGTAGCTGCTATTGCATTTGGTTATATCCATAATATGCCCTTGGTACATACATTGGCGATCGCAAACGCGGTAGGTGCTGCAACTGCCATGGGCTGTGGTGCTGGTCGTAATGTGGCTACCTTGGATAAAGTAACTGAACTCATGAGAGCATCAGACATCAATGAGGATGATGAATTCTGGAGTGAACTGGTAAAAGATTTGAACACTGAGGAAATCACGTTTCTGTCAAAAATGGTCATAAATGGAAGGAACAGTCAAGTAAACCACATCGCTCTACAAAAAGTGGTTTCTGAACTGCTGCCTAAGCTTGAAAATAGGTGGCTAGAGGGAAAAGTGGCTTCTTGATGGATGCAATAGAACGCATGCAGCTGCTTAGAATCGATTTGTTTTTTGAGGAACTAATTCATCCCCTCGATTTCATTGGGAGTTCTCCTTGCCATGAAATTGATTGCAATAAGTAATGCAGCAGACTTCATCTTTTCTGTTCATAACTTTTCTTGCATTCCTATGCTCAAGTGTAGATGCTTCAATTCTTCGCTAATTTGCAACATGGTTAAATTGGGTTTTGATTTGATACCGGGTTGACTCATCATGTCATACTGGATCTATTCGTGAGTCACCTAGTTAACGGATTTCTGCAACCGTTTTGGATTGACCACCGTACTAGTCAAAAAGAATATTTATTATTATTGAATCAAGAAAGAAAGAGAAAAAAACCCCTAAGTGGGACCGACCGACCGACCGACCAACATTAGTTACATGATTTGTGTCCGGCACTAACGGCTGCAGTCGCACCAACTGTTAACATTCGAGTGACTGTACTGTAAACAGTACACGTACTTTTTCTATCAAAAGCAGCAAGAAGCGAAGAAGAGTCGTCTAAGAGAGGAGAATGACCTAAATACCCTCAAGATAGGATAGCCTAACGAGTCCACTGCACAGAACTGCTCCTTTGTATACCCTCTAATCTGTTAATGATTCCCTGTCTTCTCCTTCACTACCCTTCCCCTTTGCGCGAATTCCTTCTCACCTACCCGCCTAAAAAAATATATTTTCCGTTTCATTCAACTCTTAAATTACTCTTAATCACCTACTAATCCCATTATCCCCCTCTTAATTAGTGCCTCGTCTGCTTTAAAGCTTTGATTTTGCTGCTTCTGCCAGACCTTGCATACTGCAGAACACTACAGGGTTTTTTACGTGAGTTTTTTTTTTTTCCTAATCTCTGTTTGGTTGCTGAGAAGAATTTGAGGAAAGTTGGGGTTGGGCATGTTTCGTGTTGTTCTGGGTTTAAAAGTTCCAGGAAAGAAAAGGGTTCTTTTTTAGAAAAGGGATTATTTATTTGCTTTGGAAAACGTGTTTTTTTTATGCTGTACCCTGTTTGGCTGCTGAGAATGTGTAAGCTGAGGTAATGTTTATTTTTCTCCACAAGGTTATGTTTTTAACTTTGTTAAACAAGCCAAGTGTTTAATGTGGCTTTTTTGCGGCCAATTCTCTCTGTTCTTGTTTTTCTTGATGGGAAACCAAACTGGGTATTTGAGTTAATTTGAACTTTTTTTTTAGTTTCGACAAAGTTCACATGGTTAGTTTTATGTCGTCTAATTGTTGTTTGGTTGATTCAGATGGGGTGTTTTAGATGATATAGAGGGGTTTCAATTCCAGCTGTCTCCTGGGAGTCAGCAAATTCTAGATAAATTATTGCAGACTTTAGGTAAGCATTTGTTCTTACGAATTTCTGATGAATTTGGTATCGTTTAGCTCTAAAAAGTAACATAAAAGAATGCTGATTTGCAAATGGATTTTGGGCTCAGGTACTTCTTTTATAGGAGCTTTCTTTAGGTATATATTTGAGTCATGGAGAGCAATGATTTGATGATTGAGCATAATCGGGATTTAATGCTGAGGCCCAATGAGTATTTGAAACCGGGGAATAGTGTCGATTCAGTTTTGGATCAATGTTTGGGAGACATTGATGATTATAGTTTGAATGTTCAGGACTTGGGTTCGAGTCATATTGATGATCACAGACTAGCTGTTAATCAGAGCAATCAATACAACATGGTTCTGCGTCATGGAGATGTTCAGAATTATGAAGAGAATGGGTTGGATTTTGATAGTGATGTGAAGCTGGATGCTGATCAAGGACATAACGATGTTGATGACCAAGAAAATCAGTTGACCCCTATCTCTCAGGGAAGAAGGTTAGGTTTAATGGAAAAACATGAATTGGCTATTCAAAAACACTGTGTTTCTCACGAAAATTCAAGTTCAGATGTGAAACAAAATCAGGAGACGAGCCATGTAATTGATACTCCTGTTATTCAGTCTCGTGTCCATGATCCTGTTCCCAATCATCAGCTGACTGTTGGCCAACAGTTCCCTGATGTTCACAGCTGTCGGAGAGCACTCAGAGATGCAGCCATTGCTAGTCACTTTGAGATGAAGACAATTAAATCTGACAAGACTCGTTTCGTGGCTAAATGTGCTAGTGAGGGATGCCCTTGGCGAATTCATGCTGCAAAGCTTCCAGATGTTCCTACATTCACAATTAGGACCTTGCCTAATGAACATACTTGTGATGGAATTACACATCTTGGTCACCAACAAGCCTCGGTCCAGTGGATTGCAGACTCCATTGAAAGGAGCCTCAAGGAAAACCCTCATTACAAACCGAAGGAGATACTGGAAGAAATTCATCAGGTTCATGGTATCTCATTATCATACAAGCAAGCCTGGAGAGCAAAGGAGCGGATCATGGCTGCTGTTAACGAGTCATTTGAGGAAGAATTCCACCTCCTCCCATGGTATTGTCATCAGATTGGAAGGACAAACCCAGGAAGTATAGCTGTGGTTTATGGGAATTCTGTTGATAGAAGTTTTGAACGCCTATTTGTTTCATTCAAAGCTTCAATTTATGGATTTTTGAATGCTTGTTGTCCTCTTATCGCTCTTGATGAAATGCTTTTGAAAGGCAAGTACCATGGAACCTTGCTTTTGGCCACTGGTTTTGATGGAGAGGGTGCTGTATTTCCTTTGGCATTTGCCGTGGTTGATGATGAAAGCAAAGTTGAGTGGATGTGGTTCCTCTCAGAGCTGCATAACTTGCTTGAAGCTAACATAGTAAACATGCCAAAGCTTACAATTCTATCAGATAGACAGAAAAGCATCATAGATGGAATAGAAGTACACTTCCCAAGTGCTTTTCATGGATTATGCGTTCATCATCTCATCGACAATTTCAGCAAGGAGTTCAACAATACCATACTAGCCAACCTTCTCTGGGAAGCTGCTTTTGCTCTCACTGCAATTGAATTTGAACAGAAAATCACACTGATTGAAGAACTGTCAGAGGATGCAGCTCATTGGATTAGAAGAATTGACCCTCACCTGTGGGCGTCAGCATATTTTGAGGGAAAAAGACTTGGACATCTAACAGCTGACATAGTTGAATCATTAGGTTCTTTGATACTGGAAGCATCTGGACTTCCAATAATTCAAATGATGGAGTGTATCCGTAGACAGCTGATGATGTGGTTCAATGAGCGTCGTGAAACTAGTTCGCAGTGGACAAGCATACTTGTTCCTCCTGCTGAGAGGCAAGTGTCTGTGGCTATTGAGCACGCACACACTCATCAGGTTCTCAAAGTAGATGATGCTGAATTTGAAGTTATTTCTGCTGAAGGTTCTCATATAGTAAATATCTGTAGCCGCAACTGTTCATGCCGTAGATGGCAGCTATGTGGGCTGCCCTGTGCTCATGCTGTGGCAGCTCTTCTCTCTTGCAGGCAGAATGTTTCTCGGTTTGCTGAAAGCTGTTTCACTGTGACAAATTATCGCAAGGCATATTCACAAACCATACACCCAATACCAGATAAAGCCCTTTGGAGGGAACTATCAGTAGGATTAGACGATGCAGGCAACAATTCTGTCGAACTCGTTATAAAACCTCCAAAGTCTCTTCAACCACCAGCAGCTAAACCAAGAAAAAAGCGAGTTTGTACAGAAGTTTCGGGGCACATGAAACAGACTGTGCATTGCAGCCGCTGCCATCAGACTGGACATTTTAGAACAACATGTACTGTCCCTCTATAGATGCTGGAATCAATTCCGCAGAAAAGTTCGTGAATATTTTTGCTAGATTACATAGAGCTTTGACAATGAATTTGCTTCCAGTGCCCAGATTTATTCCTTTTGTTTATAATGTTAGGCAAAAATTATGGGCAGTATTTTGGAATACTCACAATTATTCTCAGGATTATTGATCAGCTCTGTGTTATTTCCCATCCTGGCTCCTACTTGTCCTTTTACACAAGCTACTTGCGCTTCCTTAGGATCTCTATGGAAGACAATGACAAGCTATTTAGGGGTGTGAAATTGTGGTAGCGAAGTGTTTTTAATTGAGAAATACATTAAAAGATTATTTTTCACATATCAAAACGATTTAAAAATATTAAAAAATTATTTTAAATAAAAAAAAATTAAAATCTGAAGGAAGATGGTTTTTAGTTCGCAATGGAAATCGTTCCTATACGGCTGCAAAGCTAATCCATTTTTCAATCTGATCAGTTTGTTCTTAGAAGACAACAAGTTTTTATCATACAATCGGATGATTGTTAATGCATCTTCTTCACTTGTACCAATAAATATAAGAACCAGAAAAGTAACAGGTCATGCAAGAGGCTACTCAAATCAATAGTCCCTTTTATTTTTTTCTTTTGCCGGATTTTCTTTATTATTATTTATAAGTTTTTATTTAATGGGCTTAAGCTTGGACTTTACGTCTTCTCAGGTGAGTCTTTATTTCGGTCCAGAAAGCTAGGGAACTATACCTAGGTGTGCCCTTCGGGCCGGGCTATTACCACGGGCTTTCCAAACCTTCAGGTCTCGCGAAGGAGCCCACGGCACATAGACCGACTGAAAATGTAATATCCCAGAAGCGAAGTTCGGAGTCGAACACCTGGCCTTAGTCAAGGAAACTCCCAGCTTCAAGAAGGGTTTAGTCTCATCTTTTCATTTTGTTTACCAGGAAAAATAAAATGTGTAGGCACATGGATTAAAGAAGAACAATGCAGACATCTAACTCGGGTAATAATTGGTCAGATTTTAAATTTATTTTTTTAATAATCAATAAATATAGGAGTAATTGAGACACGCGCAAACTAACCCGGACACCTATATTATTCAAAAAAAAATTTAAAAAAAAAACAATTCAGACATCTTTGAACCCTCCTAGCCAGCATGGAAAACTGTGTGCTATTTCACAAGTCATATCTTGTTAAGGAAACATCAAAGTCAAATAACTCGAGCTAGCTACTTGTTGGCAGCTGCAGGCATAATCGTAACTAGCAATAATTCTTATATTATAGACTTCAGGGCCTGTCTCTCGGTTCCAGACAAGATCTTTCAAAATGCTCAAAGTCTAAGACCAGATTATTTGCCTGTTCCAATGATATATATATATATAGTTAAATGAGTGTGAATATGTTAGAATGTCTACATATTACCTGTCCAATACGCATGGCGTGAAGAAAAAAAATAGCTGCTGCTTTCCGCTGGGCATATTGGAAAATGGAAACGGTGGCAAATATTCAAAGCAACTTCAGCGCTTGATTCATATATCTTGAAAATCTTATACATAGAATGATATACAAAGAGTCATACTTTACACAACTCAATGCTTTCAGTTCGTTAATTACATTTGTTGACAAACTGATGGAGTAACAATAGTCGCGAAGAAGTTGGATTTTCTATCACATTGAAAAACAAAAGGAGATGTTTTGAATTTTGACTTGCGAATTGGGCTTTCTGGTGTCTTTGGAAAAAGAAGAAGAAGAAGAAGAAAAATAGGCTTTGTGTTGACCGGGGCTGTAAGTTGTTTTTGATCGATACTGGTGTTTGGTTGCTGTGTTAGTGATCGAAGAGAGGAAAATGGTTAAAATAGAGAGGATATAAAAGTATACATATTCATTTTAAAATTATTTTAAAAATATATTTATTTTATATTTTTATATGTGTTTTTATCTCTTCAATCAAATTTCTTTCTTTCTTTTTATTGTTCATCTGTTTTCTTATGGGACACTTAATCAAACGCAATCCTAAATATGGTTTGTTGATTTCGAATAGCTCTATCAAAATATGAAGATCATGATCTGCGATCAACAAACAAAATCATGACCCCTACTCCAATTAATTCCTTGATGAAGCAATACATTCTGAACTGTCACTTCTGCAACAATTGGCTGTTTTAAGCTGAAGTGAAACTCAATTACTCGAGATCTTTGTAAGTTGTAGGCAACAAACATGAACCTGTCGGCGCAGAGGGACATACTAGTTACTTATCCTACTCGGGAATTATTTCTTAATAAATATTGCTGGCCTAAGTATGAGATACCCTACCATTTGCTACAAGTGAAAGAAGCCTACTCTGTTTTCAAGAGGCTCAGTTGCAGAAACGTTCTCAATTATGAACCTTCCCTGCCCAAGAATTACAAGGCACCATACTTTTTGATAACATGTGTGCTTGGAAAGTAGAAACAGAATGTTATCACCAAATGGGGCTCTGACTTTTCATGTAATTAATCTGCACAGAGGTAATGATTCCATTTGCTTTTTAGTAGTTCTCACTCTAATTGTTGTAGGTAATATAGATTTATCAATCAATTGTCGTTTAAAGATACATTATTATGAACTTTATTAATATTCCGCCATCATTCCCAACCATAAGGGGCCCCAAAAGGCTTAGTTTGACTCCACATTTTTTTTCCATCTAAAACTATATGTTTTTACGTATGTTTTTCTTCATGATAGATAGATTCATGGACCATGAATCGTTTGGCTGTACTTAGAAGGTGTCTCTTATTGAAGCTGAATTCTATGGTGGAACGACACAAGGACTATATACCGTCCACAGGAATGTGATAATGATATAGGGCACCTTAGCTGGATCTCACAGTTGCATGCTTCTAACTTGTCTGGCTTTGCTATTTGATCTCTGGCTAGCTAGCTAGTATGCATTGTACTCTAACATGGGGATCGAACATGAGATACAGTGGTTTTAGAATGCTTTAACTGTGAACTGGACATGCTATCTACCAAATTGTAATGAACCGCAAAATAGAGATGCCCATTGAAAAATGAAAAAAAAAAAAAAACACTTTGTATCCATCTTAGAGCAGCAATGGATTTTGTGTATGGACACAAATTGGCTTGCCATCATCTGCTTTGAGGATTAGCATTGGCCATTTCACAATCTGCCAGCATCAT
>Ga0307517_10007070_pt1 | contig 16458 bp, 21 predicted proteins | sample 23_EM_MG_FD_194515 | JGI IMG/M metagenome (GOLD analysis project Ga0307517, IMG submission 194515) | Populus trichocarpa ectomycorrhiza microbial communities from riparian zone in the Pacific Northwest, United States - 23_EM | ecosystem: Host-associated > Plants > Roots > Unclassified | place... | reverse complement strand
CGCCCCTTGATGACAGGCGGCACAGCTCGGAATATATTCAAGAGCGCAGGAAGATCGTTTGGCGGTTGTTCCGCAAGCTGGAATAGGTAGTGCTGTGGTAAAACGTATCTGCATCCCATATGATGAAATGAAATGGAAGAGGAACCCTTCACGGAATACGCACGCAGTACTTTCGTCTTCCTCTCGAGCCACCCTGTCCCTCCAGTCGTGGATCCGCAAGTAAATACTCTTCGGGATGCTTCTGTGAGCAACCTTGGTAAAGGCCACCTTATTCCATTTCCTTGCTATTGTGTCCCATCCTCCTGTACCGGAGCCTTCCTCGCCATCGTAACTTTCTGTTTGGTGTAACCGAAGCGAAGTTTCTTCCGAGCACGATAAAACCTCTTGGAGCAAGGAGTGCCTTGGGTCAAAATTCGAGGGGCCGATGTTTGCCTGTGGCTGCAGGGTCCCCGAAGTGCGAAATTGTGAACGAGACGGGGCGCGGTCGAGAAGGGCGTTTCGAAGATTGTCGTAGATAAACAGAAGGAAATGGGTGTCTGAACGAGCGTACTCAAGCATTTCCTTCGGCAGTGGTCTAAGGCGCTCGGTCATGATGGATCCCAGGTAGGAGGACAGAATGGCACGGACCGAATTCTCCAGTCTGCCTGCTGATACCGTTTGTCTGCGGTAAAATCACAGTACATCCCGAGGAGGTTAGCTAAGCCATGTCGGGGGAGTTCTGAGGGGGTCTAAGCTTCTCAATCATCCGGAAGCAACATCCTCGAGACATTTACCGAGGGTCTTCGATGCGTGATAAGTGTCGAAGAGGCCAACGACATATATCCCAAAGTTCTCTTGGAGCCACACGATGTCACTCTCTGCTCCATGGAAAACCTGGGGACGAGGGATGTCAATTGCAGCCTCGAAATCTGTGCGGTGGCGCCACCTTAAGGACACCTGGATTGGTGAAGATCTCATTCAAATCCTCCAGCTCTTCACGCAACATCAATGTATCGACGACGAAGTCATGGTGCCGGGTGCTGAGTTGCATCAAGCATACAAATCCATTGAACGAACGGTGTCTGTGGTGTTCGAGGTCGACAGCAATTTCTTGGACCTGCCGAAGCTTTCCCAACATGACCTGGAGCTCTTGAGGAGTAGACACCCAATTGAAAGGTGTTTCTTCGAGCAGAGAGGGCGCATGCGGCGGAGACACTTGGAACAAAGGCGGCGGGTATGAGATGTGGGTTATCTCGTAGTGGTATGGATGCGGCCTGTAACGCCATTAGCATGGGAATAAGTGGGGAGAAACATGACATGCACTCTGGGGGTACTCTCATCTTGACCATCAAGAGAAATATATCCAAGAGGCACTTGGGCGTTGTATTTGTGTTTCAGGGTCGGATACCAACGATAGTTTCTGTGGTTATTTGGCTTGTGTTTGAACTTGAGCTGCGGTTTGGTGATATGGGAGGCATGCTGGAGTGCCGGATCTAAACGTCCGCGTGAGGCATTTGGTTTGGTCTGAGAGGGTTTGAGAGGTGGTCAGCAGGGGACCGGGTGGAGATTTTATCATGCATACTCCGGTCTCAACTGTGTTCGGATCAATTGAAAGTACGGGCGCCATATTGTGCCCTTGAATGATGTCCAGACAGCTGTCCTGAAACCCCGTTACTAGGGAAAACGTGAAGCTATGGCTGAAGGGTTTCACTGACCACTCTTTCCAGCAATTGGTCCATGATATCAACTACGACAGAATCAAAGTCGTCGACGACATCATCTTGGTCCGCAATTAGCCTGGCCTTGCCCTTTCCGCCAATGTTCGTGGTGGGACTTGTGGCCATAGTTAATAGCTTGTTGGTTATTGACAGGACCTTTGTTGAGCACGCCTCGACCTCCTCCGCGAAATCGCGGTCGATTGACTTGTGAAATTGGATGTCTGTCGGGAGAGCAAAGGCATGCTTTGTCGGATTTAGTATAGAGGTCTGCAACTTGAGATTATAGTCTTCAAATTTGGACTCCATGGTTGCGGAGGTGGAAGGGAAGGGAAGGATGAGATCTTGAGAGGTTGGACGCCGATCAACTTTTCAAACCTCAACATGATCGTGTCCGAGACCCTGCGGTCCTCGAGTCGGTCGTCTACCGGAATACTGGCAGGTATTTCCAGACTCCGGCATAAATTTGACAGGGACTCGCGCGTGCTCTTGTTTGCTCTCTCTTCTAATGCTCCGGACCTTTCTCAGACCGTTCACCACCTTGGATACCTGGCCGACCAGTCTGTCGGCTGCTTGTCCGTTCCTGAGCACCCCGATGTAGTCTCGTGTTCCGTCGCGTTATTGGATGCTCGAAAGGCGACGCCATTCAGGTCTGATATCCCCGGGCGTATCCCAGCTCAAGTCGGGCGGTGGCACTCCCCGAAGAGAATGCAGGATAAAACAGCAGCGCCCACGGATGACTCGATGCCATTGGGCTTTGGAGTTGACTGGGAGGAGGTTTGGAGTAAGGGTGTATCAACGCCTCCACTCCCCCAGGAATTCCAGAACCTCCAGTTCGTATGTTCGCACAAAAATGACCGGGAGCACCGCCCTGATGCTTCTTAGTCGAAAACTGGTTCCGTCGTATACTTCTCAGACGACGCACCCGAGGGGCTCGTAAACTCCCTCAGACAACTACCACACTCAGATAAAGTTCGTTCTCACCAGCCTCCCGACTCAGCAGCTTACTGGGAGCCAGATGGGGATGATATGCTCGTCCACCCCATTCATAACTGGACGTCCATTTACGATGTTCTTCAACGATAGAGTGTATTCTGAGGGTGCAGTAGGGGTTGCAATCTCAGGGGTGCCGCACAGCTTTCACGTAGATTTCCCCACGAACCTTAAACCCATCACACCCGAGGTAGCAATTACAAGGTGCGTTTCGTATACCACTCACCTGCCCTGGTCCTGATGTCGTCATTTTCGCAGTTGTGAAGGAAACTTGATAAACTCCCTCGATTATTCGAATCCCACTCGGATGTTACTCGAAGCCATTGATGCGGCCGGCATTCATCACGTTAAAGAAGAAGATTTCTATCTCACCCTCGTCCAGGACGGTCATGTTCGTATCGCCCCCTTGTAAATAAGTGCCCCGTGTGTTGATATCATCTACAGGAAGGGCAGGTTTTCCGGATCACTTCCGGGGACCCAAGCCGGGGTACAATATCCCTCGAGTCGCATGCGGCGCCGCCTGAGGGGTCTGCGGTGCAGGTAATTGCGAGGTTGACAGCCCCCGGTACACCCATTGACACCTTTTTAATAGCTGTGTTACCTCGAGCGGTCTGCATCTCAGAATGTACTTCCAATGCGCAAGCCGGGAATCAAATTCTTCTCCCGCCCTCAGCCGCCAACCGGTTGGCCAGACCAGATCGAGATTGTTGAGGGTGTCGAGGGCGGGTTCATAGCTGGAAGCGAGAATGGGTTTTTGGTAGACGAGGGGTCTTCTGGGGGCCCTAGCTGGAAGTGTACATTAGCTGGAGCGCGCTGTAGCCTGGGTTGGTGAGCTTGTATTTGGGTAGGCCGTACCACATTGCATAGTTTTCTCTCTCGACGCACCAGTGGCGCGCCGCGAGTCAGCCGTCACGCGTGACGCTGTACGCGTGGTGGCGGTGCGACTCGTCACGCCTCTGCACAAACACTCGTGTTCGACGTCCATCCATTGACTGCGACGTTCTCAGTCTCTCCACTCTTTCCCCATCTTTGACCACGACGCACGCTCAGCTTACGTCTTTCATCTGTATCATACTTCACTTCCCTCCCCCACCCTCCCCGGCGTGTCACGACCACCTCCACACCGCAAGCAGATAGAGTCGGTATCAATCGATACTTGCATCGAAATGGGGCAGACAACATCAAAGCACAAGGCCTCTGAGGCCCCCAATACACCTTCCAGTGCGGGCCCATCTACCCAGTTTCCGACCGCCTCCACTCCATCTCTCGATGAGGCCGCTGTGGTGTCATCGGAACGTCCAAAACACTCCCGAAGATCTACAATCCGTAGGAGCATCATTGGTCTTGTCGGAAAATCCAAAGGCTCTTCGGGGACTACACATGGTACCACCGCACGCTCCGATGCCGCCCCTTCATCAAAAAAGGGTTGGAGACGGATTTCCCGTGCTCTCTCGTTGGGTGCCACAGAAAATGGGCGTACAGCCCTTGCTTCTGTAGCACCTAGTAAGGGGAAAGGCAAAGACCGAGCAATCGAGGAGGCTGAAGGCGAAGACGACGAACAACCAAAGCCGTCAACATCTTCCCGGTGTCCGGAGTCTCCAGCCCCAATGCGGCGACAACGTTCCGCATCCGTACTCAGCAATCCAGTAAAAACGGAAGATGTTCTCCCTGAGCCATCTGCGGAGCGTGATGTTGGCAGCCCACCACCGCCCCTTGAGCCCATTGACCTACTTCCAATGACCACTTCTACTCCTGCACACCCTGATCCTCCTCAGGATCCAACACCCCTTCACCCCCCATTGGATCAATCTCAACCTGGCCCTCGCCACTTCCCACCACCTGGGACACTGGTAGTTGTTCAGGGAGTTGTAAACACGATTGACACTGGGTCAACGCCCAACAACAACAACAACCCCCAAACCAGCAATACCGCGTTTCCTATTACCCCCTCCCGGTCAAACAGTGGTATGCTTTCTGGGTCTGCTCGATCCCGGCCACCAACACCTACAGGAGACCACTCAGGAAGTCGAAACAACCGTAGATTGTCCTCACTCATCCGCCGCCCCGCGGGTGTGTTTGGCGATAGCAGGAGGAATACCATTGTAGAAGGCGAAGGGGCCGTTGATACTTCTTCCCTTGGCCACACCGTCGATTCTGCGATCGGGACGTCGTTGGATGCTCCGTCCGACTCCACCACTCCAACTACTCCCTCGGACTCTGACCCCGACAACCAGCTCACTCAGCAACGACCACTATCGCCCGGGAGCATCGACGTACTTGGTACTCTCTTGAGGTATAGTCTTCCACTTCCCAAATAACGCATTAACTAACAAAACTATGCAGTGTCGCCGCTGCCGCCACGGCAGCTTCACTATTTTCCCCGACCTCATTTGCGGGACGCACGGATCCATCGCTTGAATCGAACGTTCCTCGTCCCACGTCGCCAACTCCGACAGCTGGCCTTGGAGTTAATGGATTTGGACCGTTGGATACCCTCGCGGAGCTAGGCTTCCCCATGGATCGTGACCAAGGCCTGGGTACCGGTGTAGGCAATAACCCTGGTACAAATGGGCATAATCTCAGCCGGGAACGACTCAGAGGCGCTTGGGATAGTCTCAGGGATCGCTTAGGTCTTCGTGATGGAAGGAACAACCCCGAAAACACAACACCAGAACTATTCGGAGATGGCAGGGATCCCGGTCGCACCGGTGCCGGAGAGGCTATGATCACTGAGATGGCGAGGGCTCTTGGTACTGGATTGGGTCTCCAGGAAGAAGGACCGGGACGGCCAGCTGACGGACCCACGGTTGCCACTCCGAATGCGATGATCAACGTTTCTCCCGTTCCTCCACCGGAAGGAACATTCGAACGTTTCTTGTACAACCTTCAAGCGGACCTCAGGGTAGTCCTCTCAGAAGATGTCCCCGCGGAGCAACCAGAAAATCCCACTGGACCAGCAGAGTCTGCTGATGAAGTTTCTGCAACCCCTGGAGAGCTCGGCAGTGACATGGATATACCCCAAGTCGTGATAACTGACCACGGAGACGACCAACCATCGACAGACCCTTCCAATCACACAGAAGTGACGGACTCCACGGAGACCCCCGATTCAACGACTCCGATGTCTCCGTTGCCGCAAACACAGGGCGCACCCACAGCAGACCATAGACCTACCGCCGGCGGAATCAATCTTTGGAGATCATACAGATTCCCGCCCATAATTGCACCGCCACGACCGAGTCCTCCCGTCTCTGGTGCTGATCAGACCACAATCGCTTCTAGTTCACCCTTGCCAATCCCACCATCGATTCTACCAACCGAACCGGCCCACCCAGGCCACCCCCCGCGACCAGATACCCCTGTTCCATCGTCCACTATCCCTCCACAACCGGCTCTCCCAGCACAGGTGGATGTGGTTGTCCCTGTCATAATTGTAGGGTTACAATCGGTGAATGTGGACCCTCGGGGGCCGGAACAGTCTGAGGAGGGCGATGGGCTTTTCGCCCGTCCAGACCACGCGGGTGATGGGTCTGTCCCACCACCCGACGCCTGGGGTCATGGTGAAGATGGCGAACAGACGGTGAGAGGGAGACCATGGCACACCAGAGCAGCTGATGCTCTCCGGAACCTGCGTCCTGGACGTAGGATCGGACCCTCGACCACGAACGCCAACGACAGGGGCGCCTCAAGAACGTTCTTAATATATGTCATCGGTGGATATTACCCACCAAACCACCACATAGTTACCGGGACAGACGGAATGGATTCTTATGATGCCTTATGGTTCGTACCTTCGTCCTTCATGAACGTGTTTCTGACCACAGGCTATAGGGAGCTTGCCGCACTCATTGGCCAGGTCAAGCCGCCGACTGCGACCCCCGAGGACATCGAGAAATCTGGCCTTCAGATCATCAAGTCAATAGACATCCCACCGTATGCTGCCGAGGGTAGGGTGGCTTCCAACTGTATTGACAGGGTGAGTTTCAACCCCTCCTCCCGCTTTTTCTACCCCCTAATCCCTCGCACCAGTGCCTGATATGTTTGGACGACTATGAACCCGGGGAGGATCTCCGCGTCATGTCCTGCAAACACTTCTTCCACCAGAATTGCGTCGATAAATGGCTACAGGTTGGTAGAAATAATTGCCCTGCCTGCAGAATGAAAGGGGTATCTACTACAGCGGACCAAGATTCGAACCCAGCCACCATTCATCCCACTATCCCCACTCCTTAATTGAACCCCATCACTCCCTCCCACCGTCACCACTCCTTGGACCCTCCGCCAGAGCACCTTCATTCTCTTGCTTCCCTCCCATGCGTTATCGGTACAATACGTCGCCCCTTTCTTGCCTTGCTTTCTCCCCCGTTACTTCTGATTTCATCGTCGTATTTTCGTGTCTTTTATGTAGCTTTGAAACGTAATGATGATCGTGTCCCAGTTGTACTTCAATCTGTTTACTCATCGCTGATATATATTCGCGTTGCCCGAGCGGGATGCAACCTTGGTACCCAATCGTAGCGATACTATTTAGGTTTTGGACGGCTTTCCAGGAGAGCCTGCTGCTTTCCACGAGCTCAAAACCAAGTCGATGACTTCTTCCACACCAGTTCCCTCCTTGATGCTCGTGAAGATTGTGGGTCCATCCCCTCTCATGAGCTTCGCATCTCGGCCCATGACAGCAAGAGATGCAGATACCAATGGAGCGATATCGATCTGCTGAACCGTGAACCAGGGTCATATAGGCAGATACGAAGACATTCACTTTGTTGATCACGAGGAGGTCGGAGTGGGTGATACCAGGGCCTCCCTTACGAGGAATTTTGTCTCCACCCTAGAGAAGGATGGAATCAGCCGAACTCCAGGTAAAATAGACGAAGGCTATCACCGCAACATCAATCACGTAGATGATAAAATCTGCCAGCTCTCGGGAATAGTTCGCGGCGAGATTGTCACCTCCGCTCTCGACGAAAAGCAACTGACAATTGAATTTGGCTTGGAGAGTTTCAAGGGCACCAATATTGGCGGAGATGTCCTCCCGGATAGCAGCGTGGGGACACCCTCCAGTCTCAATAGCTTGGATGCGTTCTGCAGGAAGGGCACCATTCTTGATTAAGAACTCTTGGTCCTCACGGGTGAAGATGTCGTTGGTCACGACAGCTAAAAGCGCAAGTTGAGCGGATGCCCAGGGGGATACCAACTCGACCGACCGATGTTATACACATCCCGGAGCCTTTGACATAGAGCCAGGGTGAGGGCTGTCTTGCCAGAGCCAACAGGACTTTCGGTGTGTTATCAGACAGACGTTCTGGGAGTCAGAAGGCACCGCTCACCCTCCGATACCGACAGTAAATCCGCGCTCTTCGAAGTCTCTTGAGTGGAAGTTTGGTATTTCGCGCTCAGCATACTTTCCTGGATCACCCGAAAGTCGGTAAAGCGAAGCGACCGTTGGGGTAACTTAGCGATTCACCTGGACTATCTAAATGCTCATGGGTGTGTCCATGGTCGCCGTGGTCGTGTGTATTTCCGCCACTTCCATGGTTGTGGGCGTGTGAAGGGAGTGGGGCGGACGAGGATAGGTTGTTTATAAATTGGACCGTGGACATGACATGAAATGATAAGGTAGCCGCGATGATCTTCCCTATGGTGTAGTTATCTACACGTTAGGTTCCACATTTGCGGCCGCGGTTTCCCCCTCGTTCATCACAACATCCTCCGAGTCTACGGCCGGTGCAGGAGGTTTGCTGAAGAACACCCCGATACCCCCAGATGTGTCGGTATTTTTCGCCTTTCTCGTCTTCTTGGGTTCGCGAATGGGGTACGAATCATCGGGCTCGCTGAGGACATCTGGAGAGCTACCGTGAGGAAAGATTAGAGAGAATATATGTGCACTTACCCCAAAGGAACGTGAATTCTTCCACACCTCGCACCACCGCACCTAGATCGGGTGTCAGAAACAACCTACAATGGGTGATACATTTCTGTGCTCACAAACATCCCTCTCCTGTATAACGGCCCGCGACTGCCTCTCGGCAACGCGCTGTCCAGCTTGAGTTAATCGCTCAATGAATTTCTCCGTGGCGACCGAGATGAGAAACACGGCCTCTTTCGAGACCATGGGGAGTTGCTATCCATCCCGCGTTAGCCGTCATCTCTTATTCTCCTGGCAGATGCTTTACTGTATCTGCTTTCAAGATCTTTTGAACTCTCGACACCGGGAACGGATTCCTTCCAGGCTCCCTCGTTGTTTCCTTCCCATCTTCCTTGGTGGTCATTCGGACGGTGGTTGTCTCAGTCGAGGGTTATCGGCGCTTCTTTCCCCGCGGTGACCACCCAACATCTGGATTGTCGCAATTCTGAGGTACACGACACCAACCTCCTACGTACACGCGCGTAATTTGGTTACATACGGCTATCCGGAATATTCGGCGTGTGTGGCGCAACCGGCGCAGCCCCTGGAGTCGAGTCCAAACCCGCCTTGAAGGCACGAGTGTCGACAATCTCTATCGTCTCATCCGGGAGGGGAAGTGCCACTTCCAGCCTTCTGGAGATCATATGAACCGCAAGAGTTCTCCTGGACGGCCCTTCCTGGAGGAGATACCTTTCATATATCTCCACCATCTGTGCTTTGGTGACACTCTCGAGTGCGGCCGCATCAGTTTCGTCTGCGACGGAATCAGTGTGCCACCCCCTCCATGTTTTACATCTGCGCAACTCACCTTGAGAGAAGTTGTAGTAGCCAGATCTGATTTGACTCCAGTAATCGCCAATTTCTTCCGCAAGGTTTTTAGCCTTTTCCAGTTTCTTAACGATCAAACCTCTCCGACGAGTGTCGAAATCATCGTCTGACATCGCTTTCAGCTGCTCGAGAAACAAGCCCAAAAATGCCTCGATCCGTTCCTCTAGGAAAACAGGGTCCTTCCGGCTCTGCATCCGGAACCCCAGGACGGTCGTGCCAACTGAGGTCCACCGCGATGTCGCTACAATGTACCTATGGAAGAGCGTGTCAAACTAACTCTGGCTGTGTTTCGGTGGGACCGCGTACCCCAGTTGTTCTTTGGTTCTCAGGGTGCTAAAGGCAGGCTCGTCGATAAGGTGCCTGAGGAAGTCTGCTTTCCTTCGAAGGTCTTGGTTTGCGTTGTCTCCAAAGTGGAAGTCAAGCGCCAACCCGCAGTTGACGTCCTCTGGGTCGGCCACCAAAGGCCGGTATGTGTAACTCTTGCCTGATGGACGTTAATGTCATTGGATTCGCTGTTTGACGTACGAGGATGCCCGTACCCATGGGAATGACCAATGCTTTTGGGACAGGAATCTCAGTAGGCGGGAGTACTTGGTATTGTAGCTGTTCTTTGACGAGTGCCGCGAGAGTGACTGCTTCCTGGTGGGGGGCATGAGATCTTGATCGGGGGGCAAAAAGCGTCCTACCTTGTCCGTAAAATACCCTGTAACAAGCATCTCCACGCACAATCGAGACAAAAGTTTTGCGTGGTGCATTTGTACATCCTCCACACCGATACCTACGGTAAATCAGAATCGCTCTCGTGTCTGTTTGCAGGCCGTACCCGTCACTTCGGGCAGTTTCTCTTCAGGGGTGTATTGCGCGGCATGGACGAGGTATCGGGCATAGTATCCCGCATGATCTGCTGGCTTTTGTAGGGGAAAATTCCCGTAATCGCGGATTGCCTGTGATACTTCCATCGTCAGCTCAGACCATTTCACCGGGACGGAACCCAGACCTTCTCTTTAAAGACTTCTAAACGGTCCACTCGGGGATGTAGATTGTTAATCTTTTCGAGAACGACCCGCAGGAGAAGGGGGAGTTTGTCTTGGTATCCGTAAACACAGAACGAGAGTCCTTCGGAGTGATAATCGAGCGAATATTGTAAGCCTGCGAGTGATGCACCATAGGTGATCTCGTCCAAGCTATCGCACACAAGGTTTGCGACCATTCTGTGGGATGGCACGTGAACATTGAGAAATCATCGCTGGAAACGGGAACTACCTTGTGAGCACTGCGTGTCGTGCGGTTGCTTCTGCAAATGGACTTTGCGTAAAATCCTCAGCCGGTCAGCATGGCTCATCATACTGTACTTTATGACCCACGATTTCAGAACGATGTACGCATGACCCTTTGGAACCCAAAATGTATTGTCCCGTTTGTACCAGAGACGGAGCGAATCCGTCTCCAAAATACAAGCCGGGAATGCTGGGGCCTAGGAAAGGCGTCACAACCACTTTACACAACTCCCCTGAGTGACCTACCGTGGAAACACCATCCCGGCTCACCTCGAGATTATTTGGTATGAAGTGATTAGGGGGTGGCAGATGTAACCCGGAAATGACTACCGACTGAACGTTTGAGTGAGCGATCTGCGTTACCTGGGTTACGCGTGAACTGACCTTCTCAAGCATATCCGGGCCAAACTTCTGAACAGTATACTCAGTCCCATACCACCTCTCCTTCTGCCAATCGATTTGGTTAGTTTCTACAAGGATTCTGTGGTCCTTGGCAGATAGTGTGAGTCTCGCCCTCTCGGGGAAGAGACAGTCTAGAACAATATTCACAGCAACTTCGCTGTATTCTCTGTATAGCGAATCCGCATTTAATAACCACTGTGCGGGTTGATCTTCCTCGAGTCTTCTCGTCAACGAAATCGCGTATGTATGGGGCTGCGATTTTTCGCGGTTGCGGAAGAAAATCTCGGAAAGTTCCTTGAGTTCCTCGAAATAGGAAGGGAAAGAGGAGATCGAGGTCCTAAGTAGCGAGATGTAACTGAAGATGGTTCGGACAACGTCACGGTGGTTACCTGCGGTTATCGTGAGCCAGGAACTCATCATAATGAGGATGTATGCATACAATATCCTGAGAGAGTCAGTCTCCCGGAAATCGCGAACACCTGTACTCCACGGTTCCAGGTTTGTGGTCCCGCGGAAATATTCAGCAGCCAGCCCTTGTTCTTTAAGTAGGAGAAGACACTCCCCGGTCCTTCATGTGCAATGAGGTGGGCGAGGAAGCTTGCGGGTTTCGCGAGGTACTGGGGGGACTGGTATGGTATAGTGAATGCGAGTTTGAACTCGTATTTATCCTTGATGGTCTTTATGAAAATTGTGCACTGTTCATTCCCCGCTTCGTCAGAAGGTTGGGAAGCTCGGAATAAGCTTGCCCACCCGTTGTTGGTCCTCGGTCCACGGGTCATCCGTGATCAGAGGTCGCCTGATAAGTCCACGGTTGGGGATCGATGAGAACAAACGCGTGGTGATCTCGGTCAAGGTATCCAACGATTCTGGTGTGTAATGAGCGGTTTGGTGTTCCCATGGCAAGTGTGTCTTACGTACCTCGCCCGAGGATGGCTAGTGTCATCCTTCCCGAGCAGTACTGCTGTTCAACCCACTCAATTAGCCTCCTCCTCGTCTCTCTCCCAACTGGTCCACCGTCTCCATCGGGAAGTACGGTATCCGAATCCCACTTTTCATCGATAGCTTTTTTCCTGGCAGCGGATGTCAAGCTGTCAATGTTTCCCGTACCGAACGCCAGCCACGGATGTCCAGGTGCGGACAAGCTTCGTTCAACCTGAAGAACCCTGCGTGAATCATCCTGTAGATTCCTCTTATTCTCAGAGTCGACGGCGTTTATCTCTCTTGCCACGACATTTGGGGTGAACAGCGGAGATTCGAAGAAGGCTGCCAGTCGGGGGATCGCTTCGAGCAGAGAAGACGGGCCAATCGAGAACCAGTAATGGGTATGACTTGGGGAAGTTCCCGCGTTGCGGAGCCCACCGTTTGCTTTTACGAACTACCGGCGGGGTTCTACAGGCGTTTTGTTCAATAATAGACAATGACTTACGGATACAAAATCATTCTCCGTAGGAAATGATCGCGTCCCCTAAGAGTCCACACCTTGAGGTTATCGATGAATGTAAAGGGCACTGGCCGAGATCGCACCTTGGTGATCATGTGCTCACAGAAATGAGCGGTTCCATACATATCGGGCTGGGTTATGCATTAGATCTTTGGGCGTTCAGGCACGTATACGAGGATACGTACGGGGTCGCAGAGAGAACCAATCGCTACCCGTAAACAGGCCGCAGACTTGTCTGCTTGAGGATCATGTACCAGAATGGCTTTCAAACCATTCCTGAGCCTGAGGATTCGATAGTTCCGTTCGTCAAGATCCGGTTTCTCAATGCTGCCTGCGAAAACCTTGTAGCCTGCTTCACATTCTTGCCAAAGGTTTTCGGTGGCAGCGTCGGCCATCGTACGTGGTGGGGGGGAGAAACGCAATCTGATCGAGTCGATCATCACGCCTATCCGACCGCTTGTTAGGGTCCGGTCCGATGGACCGCCGACTCTGGTCGTCGTTGCGACAGCGAAACCCAGTCCATTCATAAGTGCACAACCTTCTTGCGATGGTCCAAGTTTAGACCATTTTGAAAATAATACTGGCCGACAAACTTACAACAAGAAATACACGGTCAGGACCACTATTTTCTGTACTTCCGTTTCCACAAAGATTCTGATAGCGGGTGCCTCGGTACATCCGAAACATCTGTCATATGCCACCTCCCATCTTCTCGGTCGCAGCTCCACAACGATCGCCTGCAGTCAAACCAGAAGGAGATGAAGAGGATTGTCGGGCAATAGGTGCGTATTTCGGCGGCAATAATTCGTTGGTATGCTGGGGCGGGTCGCGTGACCCAACCCGTTACCTCAAGCTCGATTGTGTGTACCCTTGAGAACTTCGTAAGGATTTGATGAAACTTGTGTCTCTAAAAGGAGCCCAACGTATACTATTAGAGATTGGTGTGTGTACACCAAGCACAGTCTACTCACGTCACTAAACGGCAGTGGGACGATCCCTATGTGGCGTAGGTGGGGGAGGGTGAGGGAGAACAGATCAAAAGCTCCTACGGAAATGGAATAGGGCAAGTCGATGACGCTGATAGAAGTCAATGTTCCCGAAAACTTGGCCAATTGCTTGAACAAATGCCCTGCATCCTCGACTCCATCTTGACCAAGGGAAACTTGCAGATGAGTGATCGGAGAGGAGACAAATTCGATGGCGGCAATCAGGGAACCATCAAAGACCCTCAACGATGGGAGTGCTCCCTGCGGCAACGCTAAAAGTGGCAGCCTGTCCAACTCGGTAGATGAGAGACGAGGGTTTGTGATGCGAAGACTGTGAAGTTGGGGCTGGGTATCTAGGAAACGGACCAAGTCGGCGTCCCAGTCCACCCGGAGCTCCGCCTCCTGCAACTGAAGCTGGCATTGACGGAAGATCCAGGCACTGGGGCATGAAGGATCACCGATGGCAATAATTTGTAAGTTGTGCATCTTTCGGAGCGCCAAGTGAACCACGTCCCAAAACTGAGGGTTGAGGTGGTTGCGGGAGCTGTTCCAACGCCGTTCGTTGAACAAGGTCCAGAAGGTTTTGACGTGGAGGGCGATGCGATCGCAAGACGCGATTGTCTGACATACATAGTAGGCCGTTAGGCTGTCCGTAAAGTAGAGCTGGTGATAGAGCCTGGGCTCTGCGGCGTGGTGAAATGCCTTGGATGTCAGACAAAGGTTGGCGAGGGTTCTAAGATCATTAGACTTGATCCAGTTTACGATCCGAGAGCACACCCCCTGGGGTGTGGCCGCAGAAGCGTTGTCCATTCTTTCCCTTGAAGATAGACGTTTAGTGAGAGAGTTGGATTTATGGGGATCGAACCTCGTACCGGCGGGTGGTGTGGTCAGAGTTGCACGCGCGTGAGTGTGAAGCCAAAGTCACGGTCACGCAAGTCGCGTCGGGGTGTGATGCGGCCGGGCGGAGACTTTTCCACGCCCGTTGCTCAACCGCGAAACCAACCCTGACGCTCGTCTCAAGGCTTACCGCAGTCAGCTAACATTCAAAATGAGCGAATCCAGGACGGAACTGATTGCCTGGATTAACGAACTCCTCCAGCTCAACTACACCAAGGTCGAACAATGTGGCACTGGCGGCGTATACTGTCAGATCATGGACTCTATCTACGGTGAGTTTGAAATTTCTATTGAACTGAGGAGTTGTAGGGGGTATTTACATCATATCTCCAGGCGACATACCAATGGCGCGGGTCAAGATGAATGCTAAGCACGAGTATGAGTTCATTGCCAACTTTAAGGTGCTCCAGAATGTCTTCAAAGCCAAGAAGATCGAAAAGGTATGCGGTCGCTATGTCGTCGTGCGGCGAATCGTACCTAACATTCTTGAAGCCCATTCTCGTCGAAAAACTCGTGAAATGCAAAATGCAGTGCGTCCCATCTTAATCGATCGTAGCGTCATCCGTCTCATTGGCATCAGAGATAACCTTGAATTTTTGCAATGGATCAAGAGATTCTGGGATCAGAACTACCAGGGACATGGATACGATCCCGTTACCCGTCGACGTGGTGCGCCGACAGACACTCCTGTCACCATTGCGCCGCTCGCACCTACGCATCGAGGGGGACTTGGCCCAAGTCTGAGTACCGCGGGAGGAGGCAGGGCGGGAGGCAGGACACCGATTTCCGGACACAGATCAGCATCGACACAACCGAACGAGGCGATCCAAGCCTTGCAAGCACAATTGAAAGAAATGTCGACGCACATGGAGGGGTTAGAGAAGGAACGCGACTTCTACTTTGCCAAGGTCCGATCCACCCTACCTCGCTGTGGAGACGATACACTAATCATTGTCCAGCTACGTGATATTGAGATCCTGGTGCAACAGGAGCTTGAATTGCCAGACAGAGGCGAGATCAAGGAGTCCGACGTGCTCAAAGATATCCAAAAGATTCTGTACTCCACGGAGGTTCGTCCTGTTTACTAGACTGACTATTTGCTGACCACTAAAGATATGACGTAGGACGGTTTTGAGGTGCCTGAGGGAGGAGCAGTGGACGAGGAAGAAACGTTCTGATTGGACGTTGAAATGCATAGAAACCCTTCTCATACGCACCCACATTATATTTTCCCTTAGTATTTGGCAATTAAATTTCGTGAAAAGATTCTGAACGTTCTACCGAGCAGCAGTGGGATGACCGGAGTGAACACTATGGCCTTCGCTGGGCGGCAATTGTGGGAGTGTGGGACGAAACCCGCCGTTGGAAGGCAAATCAAAAGTGTGCCGCAGTCGTCCGTAGCCGACAATACTCCGATAGCGGCAGAGGGTAGTACAAACAGACAGCGCCCTCGCCTTTTACTAGGGCGCTCCGTGTGTTACCCTCGTCTGAATGTCGCTTTGCAATTTTTCACACATATTGGCTCCTTTCCGGGCTTCTGTTCTTTCTTTTTTTCTCGCTCGTGGGTCAACTTCGAATACTTCCCTGACTCCCTCCACAATGTTCGGTATGGTCTTTTGGTCACGAAGCATCCTGGGGGATAGTCCTCAGATATTTCGTCATGCGAGAACCCTTTCCGCGAACGCCCTCGCCGCCAAGGTATCCAAGACATCTTCTGGAATGCAAACTAACATATTCACCCTCTTTCGATAAGGCAAGGATAGCAGAGACAGACTTAAAGAAGGGTCCCCCTTCGCCTCTACGAGATACTTTCGGGCGTGCACATAATTACCTGAGAATTAGTGCGTGTCCGTCAAGTCCATGCACATGACACTCGGGCGTTCTTAACAGACACAGGCCTTACCGAACGGTGTAACCTACGATGTTGTGCTGCCTCCTCTATTACCACCTCAGCTACCTAATCGTTCCTCAAGGTTTCTATTGCATGCCGGAGGAGGGTGTGGAACTCGCACCCAAGGCTCACCTTCTCTCA
>Ga0307517_10007069_pt1 | contig 16459 bp, 6 predicted proteins | sample 23_EM_MG_FD_194515 | JGI IMG/M metagenome (GOLD analysis project Ga0307517, IMG submission 194515) | Populus trichocarpa ectomycorrhiza microbial communities from riparian zone in the Pacific Northwest, United States - 23_EM | ecosystem: Host-associated > Plants > Roots > Unclassified | place... | reverse complement strand
CGATAGGAATATTCCACCTTTAGTTGTAGTTTTAGGCTTAAAACTGCTTTTAGTAGTATTAATTTGATACATAATAATCTTACCTGATGAATTATAAAGTTTTACTTGAGCAAGTAGCTCAATATGTAACGTCGATGTTTGGTGGACATGCCGACCACGGACTCCCTTACCATAACAAGGCACATACGCAATTTGTAGTTGATGCAGCCATACAGATCGCCAATCATTATCAGTTAACCGACCGGGATTTCTTTGTAGTGGTAGCAGCTGCATGGTTCCATGATACCGGTTATCTAAAAACACATGAGCATCATGAGCAGGAGGGGGTGAAGGTTGCGGATAATTACCTGAAAAAGACCGGCATTGATCAGGAAACCACTGACCATATAAACAGGTGTATTATGGCAACCGAAATGCCGCAAAATCCACAGGATTTACTGGAAGAGATTATGTGCGACGCTGATTTATTTCATTTGGGCACAGATAGCTTTACCGAAAAAAATAAACTGCTAAGGAAAGAGATAGAATCGTTAACAAAAACAGAGTTCTCTAAAGAAGCCTGGCGGCTAAAAACGGTCGAATTTATTGAACAGCATCATTACTTTACGGATTATTGCAACCTGTTGCTAAATGATAAAAAGAGACAAAACCTTGAAAAAATAAAAGGTAAATTAGATAAAGAGTCCTTAAATCAATTAGCAGCAGATCTGCCATTGATCAATGCGGAAGAGCATACAGAGCACACAGAGCGTGCTAAAAAGAACAAAGATATACCAGAACGCGGGATAGAAACGATGTTCCGAATCACATCCGGTAATAATCAGAGGTTGAGTGATATGGCCGACGGGAAGGCACATATTCTGATTACCGTAAATTCAATTATCCTGTCCGCCATCATCAGTCTTGTTTTGCGTAAACTGGATACCAATAATTTTATAATTATTCCAACATTTATGCTGCTTACTGTTAGTGTGTTAAGTATCATTTTCGCTATTCTATCTACCCGGCCGGCTATTCCCCCCGGCGTTTTTTCGACAGAAGATATAGATGATAAAAAGGTAAACCTGTTATTTTTTGGGAATTTTTATAAAATGAAACTGGATGACTATTCCGTAGGTATGCAAAAAGTGATGGCTGACAAAGACCTGTTATACCATACCCTCATAATGGATGTGTATTCGCAAGGGGTAGTATTGGGCCGGAAATACCGTCAGTTAAGGGTTGCTTATAACATTTTTATGTTTGGACTAATCCTTTCTGTGTTGGCATTTGTTATAGCAGTCCTGTTTCATACTGAGCCATTACCTGCAATCCCTCAATAGTTATTATATGGAAACTACTCCCAAATATTTTGACCGGGATATAAGTTGGCTTGCATTTAATGAGCTCATACTGCTGGAGGCAGCTAAGGAAAGTGCGCCGCTGTTGGAGAGGATAAAATTCCTGTCTATTTATTCGTCCAACCTGGATGAATTTTATAGGGTGCGGATGCCTGTGCAGATGGCTTTGCACCATATAGCTGAGAACGAAAGTGCAGATGGCATAACCGAACAAAGCAAACCTAATCTGCAAGAAGCACGGCAGGTCATATCGGGCCAACTAGACAAGTTTGGGCAAATATTAACACGCCAAATCATTCCATCGCTCAGAGAGAATAATATTCATTTGTTCTATAATGAAGAAATTCCTGAGGCCGTATTGACCAGGGTTAATGATTATTTCCATAGCCAGGTGATGGCATTTTTGCAACCGGTGGATTTAGCAGATGACAAGGCATTTTTCCCGGAAAATAATAAGATATACTTCCTGGTAGACCTGGAGCAGGATGGTAAGGAGCGGAATATGATTCTCAATATACCCTCTGATCAATTATCCAGGTTTTATTCATTAAGCATTGATAAAACGCAGTACATTATATTTTTGGATGATATTATCAGGTTTAACCTGGATAAGATTTTTAAAGGTGCCGATATCAAAGGCTGCTTTTGCATCAAAATAACACGGGATGCGGAAATCGACCTGAAAGACGAATATTCGGGAGATCTATCAGAACAGATCGAAAAACAATTGCAACAACGCGATTTGGGGCTGGCCACACGATTTCTTTATGAACCCGGTGTGCCTTTGCGGATACTATATCTTTTAGAAAGTCGGTTAAATATATCTGTTGATAGTATCACAGAAGGCGGAAGGTACCATAACCTGAAAGACCTTGGACAAATACCAGTTCGCATCCCTCAGTTTAACAACGATGAATGGCCATCTTTGCCGATAAACGAAATCAACTACAAAGCATCATTATTCGACCAGGTAAAAGAGAAAGACTTATGTATTCATGCGCCTTATCAATCTTACAATACCATATTGCGGTTTTTTAATGAGGCTGCTATTGATACAACGGTTGAGGAGATATACATAACACTTTACCGGGTTGCAAGCAATTCCAGGATAGTTAATGCCTTAATAAGCGCTGCCAGGAATGGTAAAAAGGTATTTGTAATGATCGAGTTAAAGGCACGATTCGATGAAGCCAATAATATTAAATGGGCCAAAAAAATGAAAAGCGCCGGTGTGCAGATCGTTTATAGCGTATCGGCTTTAAAGGTACATGCCAAAGTCGCGCTGGTAAAGCGGAATATTGATGGCCGAAGCAACTATACAGGACTACTATCCACAGGGAATTTTAACGAAACAACGGCCGCATTTTATACCGATCATATACTGATCACCACCAACAGGGATATGTTGCGTGAGGTGGAACTGCTTTTTATTTTCCTGTTGAAAAGAAAAAAGCCCGGACCTGAGGATAAGATCGATTTTAAGCATCTGCTTGTGGCCCAGTTTAACCTGCAATCGAGATTCATTGAGTTAATTGACAGGGAAATTGCTAATGCTAAGCAGGACCTTCCGGCTTCGATCATGATCAAGCTGAACAACCTTGAGGAGCGTGTTCTGATCAATAAGCTGTATGAAGCGTCACAGGCAGGTGTGAAGATATCTATGATTGTTCGGAGCATTTGTTGCCTGGTACCGGGCGTTGCCGATTTAAGCGAAAATATTGCCATCACCCGGATTGTGGACAGGTACCTGGAACATGGCAGGCTGTTTCTTTTTCATAATAGCGGTCAACAAGATTTATACATGGGCTCGGCCGACTGGATGAACAGGAATATTTATCATCGTATAGAGGTTTGTTTCCCGGTGAAGGATAAAGATATTAAGGCACAGATCATCGCTATGTTAAATCTTCAATTGAATGATAATATCCAGGCAGTAAGAGTTGACGAAAATCTGAATAATATAAAAGTGGAAAGCGATGCGCCCCCTGATCAATCGCAAAAACAGATATATCTTTTGTTGAAAAACAAAATGCAGGAGCCGGTTTTACAATAGCCGGAAGTGTACTATTAATTTTTATTCTTAAACATCTATTTAATGCCGTTACGTAATTGTTATATCGTTTTTTTTATACTTTTGCTGGTCTTTTTCCGGTCGGGTGTTAACGCTCAAAACCTTGACGTCGACATATTAAAAGCCATCAATCCTGAGCACCCCGATTCGAAATATTGGCAATACACCAGCAACTCTGTCTATTATGTGCCCGCGAGTGTAACATTTGGTCAGCTTTTTTATGGTATAGGCCAGGGGAGCGGCCTTACGCGCAATAGAGCCTACGAAACATTTATCAGTATCGGTATTAGCGGCATTATTGGCGAAGTTTTAAAATATACAATAAAAGAAGTGCGTCCTGCAGACAGGTATCCGGGCCAGGTGTTTGTCAATAGTCAAACAAAAGATCCGTCATTTCCATCCGGGCATACTTTGGTTGCATTTGCAACCGCTACTTCATTGGCATTGGAATATAAAAAATGGTATATCACGGGCCCTGCATTTCTCTGGGCCGGCTCAGTTGGTTTTTCCAGAATGTATTTAGGTAAACATTACCCGTCAGATGTTTTTGTGGGGACGGCATTGGGAATATTAAGCGGGGTTGTAAGTCACCGGTTCAGCATTAATGTATTGAAAAGCTATAATATGAAATAATATGAAAAAGATCATCCTTATTCTTGCCATTGTATTGCCCGGCATCCTGGCCAGGGCGCAAGACGAAATTAAACCTATTACCCAGGATAGTATTGTAGTGAAAATACATGCCAAATACGATCAGGTAAGCGGGGTGCATCGCTTTTTCCTGGGAGAGGGTTATCGCAAAGAATGGGGCATGGACGTAAAGCTGCCTGTGTTCAGGATATCTGAAATGAAAGGCGGCCTTACGCCTGAAAAGAAGGGAGGAGGCTTCCAAACAACCTCAATAAGACTGCTCGATCCGACAGGGAAAGAGTGGGTATTGCGCAGTGTTGAAAAGGACCCTGTGAAAATATTGCCATTGGAGCTTCAGCAGACTTTTGCGCGGGAACTGTTTATTGATGCCATGAGTGCCCAGCACCCGTTCTCCGCATTGGTGGTGCCTCCACTGGCAGAGGCCGCCGGTATACCTCATGCCAACCCGATAATTGGTGTGGTTTCACCAGATAAGGCCCTTGGGAAATTTCTCCCTTTAATGGTAAATAAAGTGTGTTTGTTTGAGGAAAGGGAGCCAACAGGGAAATCTGACAATACACTTGAGGCGGTAAGGAATATGTATGATGACAATGATTATTCATTTGATGCTAAAGCCTTTTTGAAAGCAAGATGCCTGGATGTTTTAATAGGTGACTGGGACAGACACGACGATAACTGGCGTTTTACAAAAGAAAAAGACGATAAAAAAAGGATATACTCGCCGGTGCCCCGCGACAGGGATCAGGCTATGTATCTTAACACAGGTGTGATCCCCTGGATTGCTTCAAGAGACTGGGTCGGACCTTATCTGCAAACTTTCGGTGGCAAGATCAGGGATATACGTTATTCACTTATTAATTCACAATGGTTTGACAGATTCCCTTATAGTCGCATCACTTATGCCGAATGGATGAAGGTAGTGAATGATTTTTGTGCCGTAGAAACGGATGCGGTGCTCGAGGCCGGCTTGAAAAGATTGCCGAAGGAAGCCTATAAATTACGACATGATAAGCTATTAAGCCAGCTAAAGGAAAGACGTAGTAATTTACCAGCTGCCATGTCCTGGTATTATTACTTTTTTAATAGGATAGTTGATATGCATGTGAGTAATAAACATGAATTACTAACTATTAAAGATGCCCCGAACAACGGGCTAAATGTGGTGATCAATAAGATCAACAAAGATGGGGAGGTAAAGGATGTTATATACGAGGGCACATTTGATCCGAAAGTTACCGAGGAAATAAGATTTTATTTAGGAGGAGGTAATGATAAAGTTGTTTTAAACAACAGCCAGTCGCCAATAAAGCTGCGATTTGTAGATAGCCTCGATCATAAAGAATACCATATTGAAAAATCAATAAACACAGTTCGGATATATGATAAAGACAAGCAAAATATAGCTCTGAGCGGTGAGACTTCTAAGGCAAGTTTGCATGCTAAGAATGACAGTGCTACTACAGCTTTTTTACCGGTTAATTTGATTCATGTATGGGCTCCGTTGGCCAATATTCAGATAAATAAAGACGATGGGTTTTTATTGGGATTAGGTTTCAGGTATACCGGGAAGGATGGTTTCCGTACTAAACCTTACAGCCAGATACAGGAACTAATGGTTACTCATTCGTTTTCTACACAAGCTTTTGATGTCCGGTATCATGGAGAATGGGTGCACGCAATAAATAATGCAGATATATTAATAGATGCAAATGTAAAAGCGCCTAATAATACCATAAACTTCTTTGGGTTGGGCAACGAAACACCGTTTGATAAAACAGGTGATTATGTAAGATATTATCGTACAAGGTTTAATACCTACCTGCTTAATCCGGCGCTGAGGTGGAAAGATGAAAAAGGCTTAAGCTTCAGCATAGGCCCATCATTCCAATACTATACTTTCGATACAGATGATAATACTGGCAGATTAATAGAAAATCCGTCTCTCATTCATTCCTATGATAGTTTGACTATCGCAAAAAGTAAGGCGCATCTTGGCGGTGCTGCAACACTGATCAATGACAGGCGAAATAATAAATTATTACCAACCGGCGGAAGTTATTTGAATATCAAACTGGAAAGTATGGCCGGGTTAAATAGCTACTCAAAAGGATTTACACAAATAACCGGTGAAGCAGCATTTTATGTGCATTTTGCCGATACTGTGATCACATTAGCTGATAGAATTGGTGGAGGCGCCACTTTTGGGGATGCCGCGTTTTACCAGTCATTGTTTCTGGGAGGGCAGGGAAATTTACTAGGATACAGAGCATATCGTTTTGCGGGTAAGGAAATGGCCTTTAACAATTTTGAGGCACGCATCAAATTATTTTCTTTGGCCAGCTATATTTTACCAGGTGAACTTGGCTTAACCGGCTTCTTTGATACAGGCAGGGTTTGGACTGATAATGACAATTCTGACAAATGGCATACCGGCCAGGGCGGTGGTATTTATTTTATGCCTGCAGGACTTACATTGTTCCAGGTTATTGCGGCGCATTCATCAGAAGGTTGGTATCCCTATTTTTCATTGTTATTAAGATTTTAGAATGGTCGTATCTGTCTGAAAATGAGTGGTAGTAGTTTCATTGATTTGTCAGAAACCTGATTGTACACAATGAGCATGCTATTTTTGTATAACTTTGATCGGACAGATCTTATAGCATATGCTTCTACCGCAATTTTTTGATAACCCTTTCCAGGTCAGGCTTTCATTTCATAAGATAATCGAAAGGTTAGAGGATATTGCGCAGGGGAATAAAGATTTCAGCAACAAAGATGTAAGAGGTTTATTAAGTGAAATAAATGCCCATCCGGAATTGAGAGACGGCATAACAGATGTTTCGCAAATAAGAGATAATGAAGTTTTGATCTCTAGCCTGTTAGCTGAATTATTCTCGCCTGTACTTACAAATAACGAAATAAAAGCTATAAGTGTTCCATACCAGGGCCTGATATTTAATTGTACAGAAAGGTTTAAGAATATTTTGGGAGCAGCTGGGATCGGGTTCGAAATCAATATCCGGGACTTTGATGATCACCAGTTTTATATAGCCAGCTGCTGTTTGATTTTAAATGAATTTTATGGCACACAGCTCGACTTTAGCAGGCCGCTTTTTTACGACATCCCAACAGCAAACGGTATCATCAAGCATTATCGAATTTTATATAATGCTGACTTTATGGAGATCATCCCTACCGAACGATCTGTTAAACTAAAGGCAGATGATATTAAACAGTTGGTTGACAATTACGATGACCTGGCCTTATGGAAAGAGAAGTTTCCGCCGGGAAGCTGGATATTGAAGGGATTTGCCATCATTACATTATTTGATGCTACTATTGAAAATGCGGTTGCAACATTAAAAACAAGTTTATTGTCGGATGGCAGCGGGCCGGAAATGCAGGAAGTGATCGATTCGGTCTTTAGGTCCATGTATAAAATACCGGATGTAAGGGTGGGGTTTACCTCATTTGATAAAACTGAAGGTAAGTTTACCAGTCAAATATCCGGGGAAAAAATCCGGAGTTTTCTCCTGTCCGATAGGGATGAGGGCCTATGCAATGAAATTCTTTCCAAAGCTTCCTATCAAAACTTAATCAATGATCATGAATATTTTGCTGTTTCTGATCTTACCGAATATGCAGCTAATGACCCGAATAATATTATAGCTGTACAATTATTATCGCAAAACATAAAAAGTATCATCCTGGCTCCTATGATTAAAGATGGGGTCTTGCTTGGTATACTGGAACTGGTTTCACCAAGGGCAAATGAGTTAAACAGCGTGAACGCCCATAAACTGGAAATTGTGATGCCCTTTTTGGTGGATACGATTGACCGTAAGATCACTGAATTTCAAAACAGGGTAGAGGCGGTTATTCAGAACAATTATACAAATATGCATCCCAGTGTAAACTGGAAATTCAGGCGCGAAGCAAAAAATTATATCCACAATTTTAGTTTGGGATTGGCCTATATTTTAAAAGAGATTACATTTAAGGATGTGTATCCGTTATATGGCGAGGTGGATATTAAAAACTCATCGTTAACAAGAAATTTAAGCGTCAAAAACGACCTGAAGAGCCAGGTTAATCAGCTTATTCTATTATTGGAGCAATTACACCAGGATAAAGTGATCAAAGGAGCTGAGCAAAATCTGGCTGAACTCAAAGTATTTATTGATGAACTGTCGGCTGGTATTAAAGCAGACACAGAGCAAAGTATTCAGCATTATCTTGACGTCAATATTTATCCTTTATTCAGGAACGCAAACATTGAAGGAGCAAGAGCTGCGGAGATTGAGGAATATTTTGAAAATATTAACCCATTAACCGGCTACTTCTATACCAATCGTCGCAATTACGAAAAAACACTCTCCCTGGTAAACGAGAAATTGATAAGCATCCTGGATGAGCGGCAAATGGAGATACAACAGTATTTCCCGCATTATTATGAACGTTTTAAAACCGACGGGGTGGAACATAACCTGTATATAGGCAATTCTATAGCCCCCGACCGGAAATTTGGTATTGCCGACCTGGAACGTTTGCGTCTTTGGCAATTGCTGGTTACCGCTGAAATGGAGATAGAGCAATACAGGCTGAAGGAGATATTGCCTTATCATCTTGGCGTTACCTCGCTGATATTGGTATTCAGTGCACCAATTGCGATTCGTTTCAGAATGGATGAAAAACATTTTGATGTTGATGGGGCCTATAATATCAGGTATGAGGTTATCAAAAAGCGTATAGACAAAGCCTTTATAAAAGGCACCCGTGAACGCATTACTGCTGAGGGCACAATAACTATAGTGTATTCAAAGTCGGAGGAAGAAGAAGAATATAGACGATACCTGGAGATACTGCAATCGGCAGGGATTTTAACAGCTGACATCGAACATCTTGATATCGAGGATCTGCAGGCTGTTTCAGGGTTAAAGGCTCTGAGGGTAGGTGTAGCATATGATACAAGCAAGTTTTTATCAAAAGACTTCTCCTATGAAATCATTTATGGGAGATTGATCAACCTAAAAAAACAATTTAGATCTGCCTAAACCCTGGGTGGTACATACGTTATTATTCCTCAATTCTACTCCTGAAATTAACTCGTTACCTGTTACAGGCATTCCTTTAATTTTGGTGGACTTTTCACTGTTTATTAGTATAAGTCACCATTGTATAATCAGCCACTTTTGCAGCGATGAACTAAGAAAAATATTTAGTGTTTACTAAAACAATTTTTTAGAAATGCAATTAATAAGGGTTATAGTAAGCTAATATATTTTTAGTACCGAACGGTTTATATATGTGCTTCAATATTGCTTTGTTGTTTAAAATTTTAAAAGGATTTCCTATATTTATATTTCGTGTTTTTATACTTTTTGTTGGCTTATTTAATTGAGTGGCATAATTACTTAAAAATCACCCTGATCTGATACTACATATACTAAACTTATGATTAACTAATACTTAAGTTCCCTTTTTATCATGGAAAATGATATTCTAGACGAAATCCTTGTACCAAACAAGGCTACTGAAAATTCCGAAACCGATTCACTGGACCTCAGGGAATTATTAAAAGTACTCTCACTAGTCAAAAATGGCAAGCTTAATGTCAGGATGCCGGTCACACAGGCCGGGATCAACGGCAGGATATGTGAGGTGCTGAATGATATCATAGAAATGAATGAGCGCTTAGTCGCCGAGATATCATCAGCTGAAAAGACCATCGGCAAAAAAGGCGATTTGTCCAAAAGGATCGAATTGCCGGATGCCAAAGGAGAATGGGCAAGTGGTATTGCCTCTTTAAATAACCTGATAGCCGACTTGACATCCCCGACCCTGGAGATTGCAGGCATGATCAACTCAGTGGCTAATGGTGACTTATCCAAACATATACCATTAGAAATAAAGGGGCACCCTTTAAAAGGGGAATTCCTTCGTATCGCCAAGGAATCAAACCAAATGCTTTCAAAGCTTCAGTTATTCTCAATGGAAGTAACCCGGGTAGCAAGGCAGGTGGGCTCAGAAGGTAAATTGGGCGAACAAGCCAGGATAAAGGGTGTGGCAGGTGTATGGGCCGAGTTAACAGATTCTGTAAACCAGATGGCTGGTAACCTTACCGCACAGGTGCGAAACGTAGCTGCGGTAACAACAGCGGTAGCCAAAGGTGACTTATCCCGGAAGATTACTGTGGAAGCAAAGGGAGAAATACTCGAGTTGAAGAATACCATCAATACAATGGTGGATCAGCTCAACTCCTTCTCGTCCGAAGTAACGCGTGTGGCACTGGAAGTAGGTACAGAAGGTAAACTGGGTGGGCAGGCAAAGGTTCCGGGCGTTGCGGGTACATGGAAGGATTTAACTGACTCTGTAAACCGTATGGCGGGTAACCTCACCTCGCAAGTGCGAAATATAGCGGGCGTAACTACGGCTGTTGCTAATGGTGACCTTTCCAAGAAGATCACGGTGGACGTAAAAGGAGAAATGCTCGAGCTGAAAAAAACCATTAATACAATGGTGGATCAGCTGAACTCATTTGCATCCGAAGTAACACGTGTGGCGCTGGAAGTGGGTACAGAAGGTAAACTGGGTGGTCAGGCGCGTGTAAAAGGTGTTGGTGGTGTTTGGAAAGACCTGACGGACTCTGTAAACCAGATGGGTAGTAACCTGACTGACCAGGTACGTAATATAGCATGGGTAACTACAGCGGTAGCAAAAGGTGACCTTTCACGAAAGATCACAGTAGACGCTAAAGGTGAATTGCTCGAGCTGAAGAATACGATTAATACAATGGTGGACCAACTGAACTCCTTCTCCTTCGAAGTAACACGTGTTGCAAGGGAAGTAGGTTCGGAAGGACAGCTTGGTGGCCAGGCGAATGTACCGGGGGTAGGTGGTACATGGAAAGACTTAACAGACTCTGTAAATCAGATGGCTGGTAACTTAACGGGCCAGGTGCGAAATATAGCCGAGGTAACCACAGCGGTAGCAAAAGGCGACTTATCCAAGAAGATCACGGTTGACGTACAGGGAGAAATGCTGGAGCTGAAAGTAACCATCAATACGATGGTGGACCAGTTGAACTCATTCGGTTCAGAAGTAACGCGTGTGGCAAGGGAAGTGGGCTCCGAAGGGCAGTTAGGTGGCCAGGCAAATGTGCCGGGTGTCGGTGGTACATGGAAGGATTTAACGGATTCGGTGAATAAAATGGCCGATAACCTTACCTCACAGGTACGTAACATTGCGGAAGTAACCACAGCGGTGGCAAAAGGCGACTTATCACGCAAGATCACAGTAAACGCCAAAGGTGAGCTGCTCGAATTAAAGGATACTATCAATACTATGGTTGACCAGTTGCGTGGTTTTGCATCAGAAGTAACACGTGTTGCCCGTGAGGTGGGTTCAGAAGGTCAACTGGGCGGCCAGGCTAATGTACCAGGTGTAGATGGTACCTGGAAGGACTTAACTGACTCGGTAAATAAAATGGCCGGTAACCTTACTGCACAGTTGCGTAATATAGCGGACGTATCTATCGCGATAGCAAATGGCGACTTATCCAAGAAGATCACGGTTGACGTGCGCGGAGAAATCTTGCAGCTAAAAGAAACTATTAATACCATGGTTGACCAGTTGCGCGGTTTCGCATCAGAAGTAACGCGTGTTGCCCGTGAGGTGGGAACGGATGGTAACTTAGGCGGACAGGCGTTTGTACCTGGTGTAGCCGGAACCTGGAAAGACTTAACAGATTCTGTAAACCAGATGTCCAGTAACCTGACATCGCAAGTACGTAATATTGCGGAAGTGACAAAAGCTGTGGCGAGTGGTGACTTGTCCAAAACGGTAATTATCGACGTTAAGGGCGAGATCATGGACCTGAAGAACACCATTAATACGATGGTGGATCAGCTTAACTCGTTTGCATCCGAAGTAACGCGTGTTGCCCGTGAGGTGGGAACGGAAGGTAAGCTCGGTGGTCAGGCACACGTAAAGGGTGTGGCCGGTACCTGGAAGGACTTAACGGACTCTGTAAACCAAATGGCATCTAACCTTACCGGGCAGATTCGTGGTATTGCAAAAGTGGCGACGGGTATTGCAAAGGGTAACCTGAAACAGCGCTTGTCTATCAATGCTCTCGGTGAAGTGGCCCAGTTGACGGATACTATCAACGAAATGATCGATACCCTGGCGGTATTCGCCGATGAAGTAACCACGGTGGCGCGTGAGGTTGGTGTGCAAGGCCGTTTAGGCGGACAGGCGAGTGTGCCAGGTGCATCAGGTACCTGGAAGGACTTAACAGAAAACGTAAACCAGTTAGCTCAGAACCTTACTGTTCAGGTGCGTTCTATCTCGGAAGTTGCATCAGCGGTTACAAAAGGTGACTTGACCCGAACCATCCGCGTGGATGCCAAGGGTGAGTTGGAAGCGCTTAAGGATACGATCAACCAGATGATTGCCAACCTGAAAGATACAACGCTCCGTAATCATGAGCAAGATTGGCTGAAATCTAATCTGGCGAAATTTGCACAGATGCTGCAGGGACAACGTGACCGGAACGCAGTTGCCAATAAAGTTTTGTCAGAGTTGGCTGAGTTGGTAAATGCCCGTTATGGCGCATTTTATATACTGGAACAACGTGAAGCAGCAGATGAAGCTAAACTGAAATTATTTGCAGGCTACGCACAAAAAAACCGGAACCATGTGAGCCAGGAATTTTCACTGAGCGAAGGCCTGGTTGGTCAGTGCGCAACTGATAAAGAGCGTATCAGGCTTTCAAATGTACCTTACGAATATCTGCAGATCACCTCAGGAATTGGCAATGCTGCGCCAATTGACCTGGTGATATTACCTGTGCTGTTTGAAAATAAAGTAAAAGCAGTAATTGAGCTGGCCTCATTTGAGAATTTCAGTGATACGCACATTGACTTTTTGGATCAGCTGACAGAAAGTATCGGTATCGTGTTAAATAATATTGAAACCAATACACGTACAGAAGAATTGCTGGCACAATCGCAGTCGTTGGCAGGTGAGCTTTCATCACAACAGGAAGAATTAAGGCGAGCCAATGATGAGTTGCATGACAAAGGCCGGTCGTTGGAGGAAAAAGCAGAACAGCTCACGCTTACCTCCAAATATAAATCGGAGTTTTTGGCAAATATGTCGCATGAACTGCGTACCCCGCTTAACAGTTTGCTGATATTGGCACAACAACTCTTTGAAAATCCCGAAGGTAACCTTACCGAAAAGCAAAGGATGTTTGCAAAAACAATCCATTCATGCGGCGATGATCTTATCCAACTGATAAATGATATCCTCGATCTGTCTAAGATCGAATCAGGCGTTATTGCAGCGGATGTAATGCCGGTAAGCTTTAAGGAGATCGCTTCGTTTGCCGAATCGACATTTAAGCCGATATCTGAGGCCAAAAACTTGAAATTTGAAATAGAGGTGCAGGAAACCTTGCCGGAATTGATGGAAACCGACATGCAGCGCCTCAACCAGATCCTGAAAAATCTGCTGTCTAATGCCTTTAAGTTTACTGAAAAAGGCAAAGTGAAATTGAATATCTATAGACCTGGCCCTGGTCAGGAAAACCCGCTGGCCGATATGGATTCGGTAATTGCATTTTCTATTGAAGATTCAGGTATCGGCATTTCAAAAAACACGCAGGGTATCATCTTCGAAGCGTTCCAGCAGGCTGAAGGTTCAACCAGCCGTAAATACGGCGGCACAGGCTTAGGATTATCTATCAGTAAAGGATTTGCCGAATTGTTAGGAGGCACCATTACCGTGGGCAGCGAATTAGGCAAAGGTAGTGTGTTTACCCTGTTCCTGCCTTTGAAATATAAGGAAGAAAAATCGACAACAGTTAATGTGAAAGATGCTTATCCTGTAGCTCACTCGCGTCAGAACCTGATCGATGCGGCTGAACTGGTTATTGATGACGACCGTCACAGTATAGTAGCCGAGGATAGGGTTTTGCTGGTCATCGAGGATGACATCCGCTTCACGAAGATATTGGTCGATAAGGCACACGACTTTAGCCTGAAGGTGGTGGTAGCGATAAGTTATCTTGAGATATTCGATAGTATCATCAAATATAACCCTGTGGCTATTACGCTTGATGTGAACATGCCGGAATCCAATGGTTGGAAAATACTTAAATTACTCAAGGGTGATATCAGCCTGAGGCATATACCGATACATGTGATATCTGGTGAAGATAACAAGGTTATGGCCCTGAAACTGGGTGCAAAATCGTTCAATCTGAAACCGCTGTCTAACACATCTCTTGTAGATTTAATTACAGGTATGGTGAGCTTCTATGAACAGGCAAAAAAACGTGTCCTGATTATTGAGGATAATGAAACAGAATTGCAAAAGCTTTCTGACCTGATCAGTAACGATTCCATCGAAGTACATACAGCAACAACTGCTAAAAAAGGCCTTTCTCTACTCAAAAAGGATGCATTTGATTGTATTGTGCTCGACTTTGTGTTGCCTGATGCAAATGGTATTGACTTGCTGAATAAGATCAACCTGTTAAAACAACAGCAGACAACTATTATCCTGCACTCTGCAAGAGACTTTACGCAGGACGAGTTGATCCAGCTCAAAAGGCTCAACCATAAGATAATTACTAAAACACCGTCATCACCTATTCAGCTTTTTGAGGAGATATTGATACTGCTTCACGTCAATAAAAAGTTCATCAGCGAAAGCAAACTGAAAATGATTGACGGCATCCGCACGAACCCTGATGTGCTCGACGGTAAGAAAGTTTTGGTAGTTGATGATGACGTGCGAAACCTTTTTGCCCTTACTGCTGTTTTTGAAAGATCAAAGATTGAAGTGATCACCGCAGAAAGCGGCAGGGAAGCGCTGGAAATACTAAACAAGGATAAGAGTATCGATATTGTTTTGATGGATATCATGATGCCGGAAATGGATGGTTACGAAACAATCCAGATAATCCGAAAAGAGCCACGAAACAAAACATTGCCTATTATCGCTGTAACAGCTAAGGCAATGATAGGCGACAGGCAGAAATGTATTGCATCTGGTGCGTCTGATTACATAACAAAGCCGGTAAAAACAGACCAGCTGTTATCGTTAATGCGCGTTTGGTTAATTAAATAATAATAATGCTACCAGAGTTGACACAGGAAATAACGGAACAGGAGACAGTGACTAATGCGGTCATTAAAATACTCTTAGTGGATGACAATGCGGATAACCTCTTGTCAATGGAAGTAATCCTTGAAAAGGAAGGGTACTCATTTTATAAGGCTATGTCAGGCAAGGAGGCACTCAGGATACTTCTTAAGGAAGAAGATTTCTCGCTTATTTTGCTCGATGTGAGAATGCCGATCATGGATGGTTATGAAACTGCCGAACTTATATTTCAGCGCGATAAACTGAAACAAATTCCTATTATTTTCATCACCGCCCAGGACCATGAAGAAGATTCAGTATTTAAAGGCTACCAGGCAGGCGGTGTGGATTTCATCCGGAAGCCGATAAATCCTGGTATACTAAAGGCCAAAGTAGCTGTTTTTGCTGATTTGTACCGTAAGAACCGGCAATTGAGGATGCAGGAAGAAAGGTTGCAAGCCATAAATGATGACCTTATCCTTCTGAATGAAGAACTTGAAAAACGGGTTTTGCAACGGACAATTGAACTGGAGAATGCAAATTACGAGCTGAAATCTCTGAATATATCCAAAGACAAATTCATTTCCGTTATTTCACATGACCTTCGTAACCCGCTTACTTCACTGTTGGCTTCATCAGAAAATTTAAGTCGCGAAACCGAAAAACTGCGACCAGAAATGGTTAAAAAACTATCGGAGATTATACACCGCACATCCAATAAAATTTTAAAGCAACTCAATGAGTTGGTGGAATGGGCGCAGAATCAGCGTCAGAAAACCAATTTTAATCCTGAAAAAATTAAATTGTCCCAGGGTATCAATGAGTCCCTTGATTTGTTAAGAACGAATGCTGTTCAGAAAAGATTAAAGTTCGAAAATAACATTGACGAACATATTTATATCAATGCCGACCCTATGATGTTTCGATCAATTACACAAAACCTTGTATCTAATGCGATCAAATTCACGCAGTATGGGGGCAAATCAGTAGAAGTTAGCGCTTTGCGGGTAGAAGATATGATCGAGATCAGCATACAGGATTTTGGGGTCGGCATGTCTCAACAGACCCAGGATATGTTATTCAGCACTGCAGCACGCTCAACGGAGGGAACACAAAGTGAAAAAGGTAGCGGGCTTGGCTTGATGCTTGTTAGAGATTTCGTAATGCAGCATGGTGGAACTATAAAAGTAGAAAGCAATCCCGGCAGGGGGACGTGTTTCAGGTTTACTATGCCAGGTGGATG